>Ga0209545_100023_pt1 | contig 173537 bp, 141 predicted proteins | sample UppTromiDAQMD018_FD_185833 | JGI IMG/M metagenome (GOLD analysis project Ga0209545, IMG submission 185833) | Upper troposphere microbial communities from Maryland, USA - DAQMD-018 (SPAdes) (version 2) | ecosystem: Environmental > Air > Outdoor Air > Unclassified | place: USA: Maryland, Virginia...
TGGCAACGTATCGCTTGCTTTAAAACAATTAATAGTTGCTTGATCAAACGTCTGCAAGATGGACAATCATCCTTCCTGCAGGCGCCTTCACAAGATACCTGCGCATACTTTCAAAGATCCGGGGAAGCGGCCTCAGCGCCGTTCCCGTGTGCTGCGAAGTTTCCTTCGTAGCGAGCCGCCCATTATAGCCGGCTTTTCTGCTTCGTCAACACCTTTTTTTCAAGGCCGTCTCACCGGGGTGGACGTTGTTGCCGATGCTGCTTCGTCGTTGGACCCGAGGGTCTTTCGTCGTTGCGAGCCGCCTATTATGCCGGACTTTTCGAGTCCGTCAACACCTTCGTTCGATCATCTCGTTCGTCGGTGGTGGCGTCGCTGTTCGCGTGCCGTTTCCGAAGAAGCGGTGTGCTGCAGCAAGGGAGCGAATTCTAGAGATCCTGCAGATTTCGTCAAGCCTTTTTTTGCAGGGTGATGACAGAACCGCCATGACATCACGCATGACGTACGCTCGAAGATCGCTGCGGTGTTGACCGCGCGTTGCGCGGTCAACACCGCAGAGGCTATCAATGCACGGATGCACAGTAGAGGGACGGCAATGAACATGCAGGTGCGGCGGGTGTGGTGGCGCGATCTTTCGATGCCGGCGATCGTCGCTGGCTTCATTACTGTATTGGTCGGCTTCGCCAGTTCGGCCGTGATCGTGTTCCAGGCTGCACAAGCCGTCGGTGCCGACCAGGCGCAGATCGCCTCATGGATGTGGGCGCTGGGGCTGGGCATGGGCGTGACCTGCATCGGCCTGTCGCTGCGCTATCGCGTGCCGGTGGTGACCGCATGGTCGACCCCGGGCGCGGCGATGCTGGTGGTCGGTGCCGGTGGCGCCTCACTGTCTGAAGCGACCGGCGCCTTCCTGCTTGCCGCGGTGCTGGGCATGCTGGCCGGCTTCTCCGGTATCTTCGCCCGCCTGATGCAACGGGTGCCGATGGCACTGGCCGCCGGCATGCTGGCCGGCGTGCTGCTGCGCTTTGGCCTGGATGTGTTTGTGGCGATGAACACCCAACTGGTGCTGGCGCTGGCGATGTTCGCCACCTGGCTGGCCGGGCGCCGTCTGTTCCCACGCTATGCAGTGATCGCCACTCTGGCGGTCGGTATCGCGGTCGCGGCCAGCCGCGGTCTGCTGCACGCACAACAGGTACAACTGCAACTGGCAGTACCTCAGTGGATCACGCCGTCACTATCGTGGACGGCCGTGGCAGGCATCGCCCTGCCCCTGTTCGTGGTCACCATGGCCTCGCAGAACATTCCCGGCGTCGCGGTGATGCGCGCATCCGGCTACGAAGCACCGGTGTCGCCACTGATCGGCTGGATCGGTGTGGTCAACACGCTGCTGGCTCCCTTCGGCGCCTATGCGCTCAACCTCGCCGCAATCACCGCCGCGATCTGCATGGGCCGCGATGCCCATGAAGATCCGGCGCGACGCTATACCGCGGCCATGGCGGCGGGCGCCTTCTACATCGTGATCGGACTGTTCGGTGCCACCGTGGCGGCACTGTTCGCCGCGTTCCCGAAGGAACTGGTGGCCTGCGTGGCCGGTATCGCGCTGTTCGGCACCATCGGCAACAGCCTGGCCAGCGCGCTGGCGGTGGAACGTGACCGCGAGGCGGCACTGGTTACCTTCCTGGTCACCGCCTCCGGGGTCAGCCTGGCCGGCATCGGCTCGGCGTTCTGGGGGCTGGTGGCCGGAGCCCTGTGCCTGCTGGTACTGCGGCCACGCCAAGCCGGCTGATCCGGCCTACCCCGCCAACGCAGCGCCGACCGTACTCAGCACCACCGCGATGACGATGGCGATCAGTGTGGCTACCACGCTGGTGCCGCCGCGTGCAGTCAGCTCGCTGCGCAGCCGTGTGTCATCACCGCCGGTCACGGTACGGGCCTGGGCGATCAGGCGCTGGCAGTGTGCCAGGTACCAGCTGTTGCCAAAGATGCCGGTGGTGATGCTGAGCGCGAAGGTGATGACCAGCGACAGGCCATCCGGCACATCCAGCAAGGTCTCGACCACGCTGATCAGCAGCAGCAGGCCAGCCCACATCGCCGCCAGGCGGTACATCTTGCGGTACATCATCCACACCAGGCCGAGCAGGAAGGCCGGCCAGTGCCAGGTGCCAGTGCCCGTGGCGATGCCTTGATCCAGCCGCCAGCGCTGGCGATAGATCGGGAAGTTGCCTCCCACCACGCTGGCGTACAGCGCCAATTCGCCCTCCAGCCCAGCCGCCGCTGCCGTATCCGGTGCAGTGGCCGGCGCACGATACGGATCGGAGGGATCGCCGACGCTCGGCGCGATGCCCTCAACGACAGGGGCCGCGTCGATATCCGGGGCCGGAACCACTTCGATGGGCGTTGAAACCTGATCCAGCTCGGCCAATGGACGCCACGACGGCATCCCTTCGCACCACAGCAGCGTGCGTGCCGTTACCGTCCCGTCCTGCTGCAGCTTGCGAAGACCGGCCAGGTCGACCGGCCCACTGCTCTGCCTGCCATTGGCATACCACCACTGTGCTTCCTGCATGTTCTCCATCCTTCCTGCGTACATCATCAAACTGGAACTGCTGCCACCACCTATAGCGGGGCACTGGCCAGGGTCTGTGCCAACCGGTGGCGCTCCCCCGGTGCGAGGGTGATCTGCTCGGGGCCGGCATTGGCCACCTCCAGGCAGACATGATCGTGCCAGCCGTCGCCAACGTCCGCCATCTTCGCCGCCGCGTCCGCACCCGGGTTCCATGCCACCAGGGTCTGGCTGCCTTCGCTGCGGATCTCGATCCGCCGCTGCAGTACGGGATCACGCAGCACGTAATGGCCGCCGGCACCGGTATAGATGCGATCGCAGCGGCCGGGATCACGCGGATCACGCAATGACCACGGTCCCTGCTGCAGGCGCGCCTGCGCGTAATCCTCGTACTTGTCGAGATACTGCAGTCCATCGAGGCCATCGACCTCGACGCGACCGGCATCGCCAACGCGGAAATAGCTGTGCAGGGCCTGGGTGAAGGTCACCGGCGAAGCCCCGATGTTTTCGCTGGTCAACTGCTGATGCAGCTGGTGGCCGATGCGCACCTGCATCTGCAGGCGCAGGCCGAGGTCGACGCACGGAGGTGGCGCCAGTTGCAGCGTCACCTCACCGTCATCGCCCTGGAGGGCCTGCAGCAGCTCCCAGCGCGCGGTACGCACCAACCCGTGTGCGGGAACATCAGCGTCCTGGCCCTGGCGGCCGAACCACGGCCAGCACACCGGCACCCCGCCACGGATCGGCGTGGGCAGTTCGGCGCGCGTGGGCGACAGCCACAACAGGTCGTGCTGCCCTTCCGGAATGAACGACAGCAGCTGACCACCAAACACGCTGATGACCGCCGTGGCATTGGCGGTTCGCACCTGCCAGGCCTCCAGCCCGTGATACAGGCCGGTGCTGATGTCCGGATTCGACTGCATGCGATGACGCTCCTTGAAGACCGCGGCGATGATGTCGTGGTCAACGTGCCGTCGGCAAGGCCTTCTGCCCAGCGGGTGCGATGGCGGCCGCCTCTTCCTGCAGCGCGCGCAGGATGCGTTGGCCGGCACGCCCATCGGCATTGGCCCAGCCGAGGCGCTGCTGCTCGGACTGGATCGCGCGACGCGTGGCGGTACCGATCATGCCATCGGCGCTGCCGATATCGTGGCCGCGGGCCAGCAGCAGGGTCTGCAGCTGGCGGCGCTCATCGCGGCCGATGCCGGGGTCGTCGGTCGGCCAGGCGGTGACCAATCCGGCGCCGCCGCGCAGCTGGTCGGCCAGGGTCGCGATCGCCAGCGCATAGCTTTCAGCGGCGTTGTAGCTGTAGATCGCATCATAGTTGCGGAACACCAGCAGCGCCGGACCCTTGATCCCTGCCGGCAGCAGCAGCGCGGCGCGCGCGTCGGCCGGGAGGTTGGCCGGTGCCAGCGCGCTGCCATCCAGCGCGGTCACGCCCTGTGCGCGCCAGTCGGCCAGCGCGCGGCGTTGGGTACGGCCGGCCAGGCCGGCATTGAAGCCTGGCGGGATGCGGACTTCCATCCCCCACGGCTCACCACTGCGCCAGCCGGCACGCTTGAGGTAGTTGGCGGTGGACGCCAGCGCATCGGGAATGCTGCCGACCAGATCACGACGACCGTCGCCGTCACCGTCGACCGCGATGCGTGCATAGGTGCTGGGCATGAACTGGGTATGGCCGAACGCGCCGGCCCAGGAACCAGTCAGCCCCTGCGCCTGCAGGTCACCCCGGTCGATCAGCTTGAGCAGGGCCAGCAGTTCGCCACGGAAGAAGGCCTGGCGACGGCCCGCGCAGGACAGCGTGGCCAGGGACTGCAGCAGCGGGCGCTTGCCGAACACACGGCCGTAGTCACTCTCCACGCCCCAGACCGCGACGATGGTGGTCGGATCGACGCCGTACTGTGCGGACACGCGATCGAGCAGGTCACGATGCTGCTGCAGCATCGCGCGACCATCATCGACCCGCTGACGATCGACCAGCGCGGCCAGGTAATCCCAGATCGGCGTGGTGAATTCCGGCTGCGCGTCGAGCAGGCCAAGCACGCTGGGGTCCGGGGTGAGGCCGGCGGTGATTTCGTTGAAGCGCTCGGCACTGATGCCCTGGCTGGCGGCCGTTGCCTGCAGGCCCGCCAGGCAACGGCTGAAGGCCGGATCGAGGCCGGCATCGGGCGCCGCCAGCTGTGCCGGCGTCGAGGCGAGGGCGGCGGCCAGGCCGAGCGTGATCAGAATGGGCATGGCGTCCTCCGTGTTGCCGGTGCAGGGCCATCTTAGGGCCAGCGGTGCAGCCGAACCTGAAGCGGCACCGGCGGGTGATCGGTCCTACAGGGCGCGCAGCAGGCGCAGGCCATAGGCCGGGGCGTCGGCATCCCAGCGCTGCACCACCTGCAGCCCGGCCTGCTGCAGCAGCTGTTCGAAGCTGTCATCGGTGTACTTGTGGCTGTACTCGACGCGGATCGGTTCGTCGGCGGCAAAGTGGAAGGTGCGGCCGTCCAGATGCACATCCTGCACCCAGCGGCTGACCAGATCGGTCTCGATGCGCAGCCGCGCGGTGCTGTAGCAGGCGCGGTGGCGGAAGCCGTCGAGGTCGAAGTCGCTGCCGATCTCGCGGTTGAGCCGGGCCAGCAGGTTGAGAGTGAATGCGGCGGTGACACCCTGCGCATCGTTGTAGGCCGCTTCGATCAGCGCCGGGTCCTTGTGCAGGTCGATGCCGATCAGGGCCAGGCCATCTCGGCCCATGGTCTGCCGCATCGCGCGCAGCAGTGCGACCGCGTCTTCGCCTTCAAAGTTGCCCAGCGTGGAACCGGGGAAGAACAACAGGCGACGCACGGGCTCGCGCTCTGGCATGGGCACGGCGACAGGGCGGGTGAAGTCAGTACAGACCGGCAGCATCTCCACCTCCGGCAGCGCCGGGGCCAGATGGTCGATGCTGGATAGCAGTGCGGCCCGCGAGATTTCGATCGGCGTGTAGGCCACCGGATCGTGCAGGGCAGCCAGCAGCAGCGCGGTCTTGCGTCCGCTGCCGCTGCCCAGTTCCACCACGTGCAGACGCGGGCCGACGCTGAAGGCGATGTCCGGCAGCACACGCTTCAGCAGGGCCAGCTCGGTGCGCGTGGGGTAATACTCGGGGGTCTGGGTGATCTGCTCGAACAGGCGCGAGCCACGTGCGTCGTAGAAGTACTTGGACGGCAGCTGCCGCGGCGTACGTGAGAGCCCGGCCACCACGTCGGAGAGGATCTGCTGGCGGCCGGGAGTGAGATCGGTCAATGCCTGCAGCGCGTCATGCACGGTGCTCATGTGAGGTCCCTGGCCAGGCGCAGCCCGGAGAACTGCCAGCGCGCCGGCGGCATGAAGAAGTTTCGGTAGCTGGCGCGCACATGTCCGCGCGGCGTGGCGCAGCTGCCGCCGCGCAGCACCCACTGCCCGCACATGAACTTGCCGTTGTACTCACCCAGGTTGCCGGCGAACGGGCGGAAACCGGGATAAGCGCCGTAGGCCGATTGGGTCCATTCCCAGACATCGCCGAACAGCTGGCGCAGTCCACTGCCCTGCCCCGCCAACGGGTGCAGGTGGTCATCCTCGGCGAAGTGGCCGCTGGCCGGTTGCGACGTCGCAGCCGCTTCCCATTCGAACTCGCTGGGCAGGCGTGCACCGGCCCAGCGGGCGCAGGCGTCAGCCTCGTAGTAGCTGAGATGGCAGACCGGCGCGTGCGGATCCAGCGCACGCCAACCGCCGAGGGTGTACTCGCGCTGCAGGGCGTCATCCCAGTACAGCGGGTGCTGCCAGCCCTCGGCTTCGCGCAGCGCCCAGCCTTCGCTGAGCCACCAGCGCGGCTCCCGGTAACCACCGGCCTCGATGAAGGCGAGGTACTCGGCATTGCTGACGGGACGCTCGGCCAGTGCGTGCGCGGGGAGCAGCACGCGGTGCGCTGGCGATTCGTTGTCATAGGCGAACGCGGCCTGCTGTGGCCATGCCGCGGCGCCGACGGTGACGATGCGCTCGGGTGATTCGATCCAGCCCTGAGCGCTGGCGTTGCCTGCGACGGGTTGCAGGTCTTCGCGATATGGCGGCTGCAGCGGATTGCACCAGAACGCATGCTTGATGTCGGTGAGCAGCAGCTCCTGGTGCTGCTGCTCGTGCTGCAGGCCCAGCTGCAGATGCTGCAGTGCCTGTTCACCGAGGTCACCGGCAGCCAGGCGTGCCTGTACCTGCGCATCGACCTGCTGCCGGTAATCGCGCACCCGCTGCAGCGAGGGCCGCGACAGCAACCCTCGCTGTGGCCGCGCATGCGCCGGGCCGATGCTCTTGTAGTAGCTGTTGAACAGGTAGTCCCAGGCCGGGTCATGCGCTGGCGCGGTGCCGAAACCCGCCAGCACGAAGCGTTCGAAGAACCAGGTGGTGTGGGCCAGGTGCCATTTGCTCGGGCTGGCGTCAGCCATGCTCTGCAGCATGGCGTCCTCGGCACTGAGCGGCGCGGCCAGCTGCAGGCTGCGCGTCCGTACATGGGCGAACTGGCGGGCGAGATCGTGCTGCGGGGCAGCGACGGCGGCGGGTACGCTGTCCATGTGGGCAGCATCGGCGCTGGATGGTGAGTGCGACGTCATGGTTCGGCGTCACTTCGTTCACATGGATGAGCCTGCCGCATTCAAGAAGCCGCCACGAACGCCGCTAACGGCAATGCTGCGGCCGCGTCGTCACCGCGCTGGAATTCCTGCTTGCCCCTGCATCCGCTCCGCCAGCCTGCGCATTACCTGTTCGTGCTGCCCGCCATGCTGGTTGCCGTGGTGCTGTGCACCGCATTGGATACCGCAGACGTGGCCAGCCCGGCGCAGCGCATCCTGCCCTGGCTGCTGGCCTGCCTCGGCGCGGGGCTGGCCCTGCTCTACCACCAGATACGTTCGCTCTGCCTGCTGCTGGTGGTGGCGGTCATGTTCGCGCTGCTGCACCAGGATGTCGGCGGCTACCTGCGCAGCGGCCATGTCGGCGCGCTGACACCGCTGCGCTTCCATGCCATCTCGGCGTGGCTGCCATTGCTGTTCACCGGCCTGTCGTTGTGGCCGGAGCGCGGGCGCCGACGCCAGGACCTGCTGCTGCGCGGCGTGGTATGCAGCGTGGCGCTGCTGATCTTCCTGCTGCTGGCCACGCAGCAGCCGCGCGGCATGCACGATCTGCTGTCGAACCGTCACTGGGCGTGGATCCCGGCCGACTGGAACGCGCTGGCGCAGCTACCGGCGCTGCTGTTCCTGCTGGCGACCGCCGCGCTGGGCTGGCAGGCCTGGCGGCACCCGCGCCCGTTGCACACGGCAATGCTGCTGGCGCTGCTGTGCCTGTGGTGGATGCTGCCACGGGTGTTCCTGCAGCCGGTGCTGCTGCCGGCGCTGAGCTGCGCCGCCCTGCTGCTGGTGCTGGGTGCGATGCTGCAGGAGTCCTTCCACATGGCCTTCCGCGATGAGCTGACCGGCCTGCCGGGGCGCCGCGCGTTCAACGAGACCCTGCAGCGGGCACGCGGCACCTACAGCATCGCGATGGTGGACGTGGACCACTTCAAGTCATTCAACGATACCCATGGCCACGACACCGGCGATGACGTGCTGCGACTGGTGGCCTCGCGGCTTGCGAAGGTCGGCGACGGTGGTCGGGCATTCCGCTATGGCGGCGAGGAATTCGCGGTGGTGTTCCTGGACCGTCCGGCGGCGGCCTGCGTCGATGCGGTCGAAGCCCTGCGGCAGAGTATCGAGGACACCCGCATGCAGCTGCGCGACCGCAGCACCCGCAGCCGCGACGACGAGGCCGGTCGACAGCAACGCGGACGCGGTGGCAGCGGCCAGGTCGTGCAGGTGACGGTGAGCATCGGCCTGGCCGACAGTCGTGTGGACCAGCGGCCGACGGCGGTGGTCAAGGCCGCCGACCAGGCGCTGTACGCGGCCAAGGACGGGGGCCGCAACCAGGTGCATGCGCAGGCCGGCCAGCGCGTGCTGGCCATGCGTGGCGGCTGAGGCTCAGACCGCGTCGAGGTAGTACCAGCGGCCTTCGATGCGCTGGAAGCGGCTGTGTTCGGTCATCTTCACCGCGCTGCCGCCGCCGATGCGGTAGCGCGCGGTGAAGCGGACGTCGGCGCTGTCGGCACCGGTAATGGTGTGCTCGTGCACGGTCAGGCCCAGCCAATGCGTGCGCTGGCCCGGCGCATCGTCCAGCGTCAGCTCGGCCGGACGCGTGTCCGGGTGCCAGGTCTGGCGCAGGTAGTCGGCCAAACCGCGCACGTAGGCGCTGTAACGCGAACGCATCAAGCGCTCGGCATCAGGCGCCGCGTCGCCAGCATGGAAACGGCCGCAGCAGGCGGCGTAGTCGGCGGGCAGGCCGCAGGGACAGGGATCGGCGGGTTTTCGGCTCATGCCGGCATTGTCGCCGGGTTGCACGGATTGATCCACGCGCGGCACGGGTCAGCTGATGCAGGACAGGCGTATGCTGTCGCGCCCCCCACCTTGATTGATCGCCGTGCTGGAACTGGTTCCCCCTGAGTTGTGGTGGCTGGTGGTGATCGCCTTCATCGCCGGCCTTGTGGATGCCGCCGTCGGTGGCGGTGGCCTGGTGCAGCTGCCCGGCTTGTTCACGGTGCTACCGCAGCAGACGCCGGCGATGCTGTTCGGTACCAACAAGTTCAGCTCGATGTTCGGCACGGGTGCAGCGGCCTGGCGCTATGCACGCAATGTGCGCTTCCCGTGGAAGCCGGTGCTGTTCGCAGCTGGCACGGCCTTCATCTTCTCCTTCGCCGGGGCCACCGCGGTGAGCCTGCTGCCCAAGGATGCGGTGCGCCCGCTGGTACTGGTGCTGCTGATCGCGATGCTGGCTTACACGCTATGGAAGAAGGATTTCGGTGCACTGCACCGGCCGCAGGAGATCGGCCGCCGCGAGCTGACCATCGCACTGGCCATTGGTGCGGCGATCGGCTTCTACGATGGCTTCTTCGGGCCGGGTACGGGCAGCTTCCTGATCTTCCTGTTCGTGCGCTTCTTCGGACTGGATTTCCTGCGCGCATCGGCCGCGTCGAAGGTGGTGAACCTGGCGACCAATGTGGCGGCGATCTCGTTCTTCGTGCCGACCGGCAACATCCTGTGGCTGTTCGCGCTGCCGATGGCGGCGGCCAACATCATTGGATCAGTGGTGGGCACGCGGTTGGCGCTGAAGGGCGGCACGCCGTTCATCCGCAAGCTGTTCGTGGGTCTGGTGGTGGTGCTGATCGCGCGGATGGCGTGGGATACGTTGCGCGGAGCGTGAGTGCGGTTGCCGGCCAGCGGCCGGCACTACCGGGTCATGAACCCCGCCCATGGGTAGTGCCGGCCGCTGGCCGGCATTCCCATTCAATCGGCCGGGTCAGGCCTCCGCTTCTTCCGGTTCGTTGGCCTGCTGGCGGCTGCGCTCGGGCAGCTTCAGGCGCTTGCCTTCTTCGTCGTACTCGATCAGCAGCACACCGGAGTCGTGGCGGCCGCTGATTTCGACGAAGCAGGCGCCACCGATGAACGGTTCCAGCGTCATCACCGACTTCAGCGGGGTGGCGACCACCATCTGGAAGCCGAAGTTGTCGAAGATGTTCATCGCCAGTGCGGTGAACTCGTTGTCGGCCTTGTCGAAGGCTTCGTCGAGCACGACCGCGGCGTAACTGGGCAGCTGGCTGTCGGCGCCACCGAGCTGGTAGCGCAGGGCCGCGGCCAGGCAGGTGGTAGCCAGCTTCTGGCGCTGGCCGCCGGACTTGCCGGCGCCGCTGCGGTAGATCTCGACCTGCTGGCGCGTCTCCGCATCCAGCTCGACGCCGATGAACTCCACGTGCATGCGCACGTCCAGCACCAGCTCGCGCCAGCGCTTGTCTTCGCCTTCCTGTGAGCCCAGGCGGTTGACCAGCTGGCGCAGCACGGTGAACTGCGATTCGGCCAGCTCACGCTGCTCGGTCTGCTGCTGCGACAGCACCTCGCGCAACTGCAGGTGGAACTCGCCGACTTCCGGCAGGCGGCGGTCGTTCAGTTCGATGGTCAGCAACGTGCCACGGTTGAACGGCACCTGCTCCAGGCTGGCGTTCACTTCGTCCAGGCGCTGGCCGATCGACTTGCGGGCCTCGGCGCTGTGCCGCTGCAACGCCAGCAGGTTGTTCTTGCTCTGGTTCTGCAGCAGGTCGAAGAAGCGCTCTTCGTGCTGCGGCAGGCCATCGCGCTCCAGGCGTTCGAGGCGGGCCAGGAAGTCCTCGGCCGAGGCCACCGAGACGGTGAAGTCGCCCGATTCCTCCGGCCACTGCTGGATGAAGCGACGGAAGCAGCCGATCAGCTGGTTCTCGATGCGGTTGAGGTCCTGCTGCGAGGACGACAGCTGCTCGTTCAGCGCGTTGCTGACCTGGCGCATGTGCGCTTCCAGCGTTTCCAGGCTGAGCGGGCCCTGCTCCTGCAGGCGCTCGGCGAGGCCGGCTTCCTGCTCCTGGGCCAGGCTCGGCAGCACCAGTGCACGGCTCTGCTGGCGGGCGCGGTCGAGGCGATCGCGCTCCTTGACCAGCTGGCCGCGCTCGACGCGGACGTCCTCATAGGTGCGGCGGGACTGCTCGATGTCGGCGCGCACGGCGTCGATCTGCTTGGCCAGCTTGGCCAGATCGGCATTGCCTTCGCGCAGGTCGCGCAGGGTGGCCTCGATGTCGCTCAGGCGCTGCTGCGGGGCGGCAATGTCGATCTCGTTCCAGCTGATGCTGACCAGTTCGTGGCAGGCCAGGCGACGTTCATTGTCACGGTCACGCTGGCCGCGCAGCCGCGCGATATCGGTCTCGCAGCTGGCGATGCGCTTGGCCAGTTCCTGTGCTTCGCGCTCGAAGGCGCCCACCTTGTCGTGGTTGTTGAAGCCAAGGATCCAGCGACGGCGGTCACCCACCGCGCTGCGGTCGTCCTTCTCGAAGCGGTCGCCCGGATGCTTGACCTGGCCTTCGCGGGTGATGCCGCGGTCGACGTTGCGCAGCTGCTTGGCATCCACGCACTCGTAGTCGAAGCGCTTGCCGAGCTCACGCCGCAGCCAGCTTTCGAACACGTGGTCGCGCAGTTCCAGCTTGTGCAGCAGCGACTTCGCCGATGGCTCACGGGCGAACGCATCATCGTTGCGGCGCACGCGATAGTAGGTGAAGCGCATGCCCAGGTGGGTACGATTCACCCACTCGGCGACGTCGTTGTAGTGCTTGTCATCGACCAGCAGTGACAGCGCGAAGCCGCCCAGCACGCGCTCGATGGCGCCCTGCCAGCCCTGCTCTTCCGAGCGGACCTGGATCAGCTCGCCGACGAACGGCAGCGCCGCTTCAGCGATGCCGGTTTCCTCGGCCAGGCGCGCGCGCAGCTTCTGCATCGGCGCCGGGATGTTGGAGGGCGTGCGCTGCATCGCTTCGAGTTCGCTGCGCACTTCACCGAAGCGGCGCTCGTCGTCGCGCTTGCCGCCGAGGCGATCGCTGATCGCATCGTCCAGTGCCGCCGAGGCACGCTGGCGGTCCTGCAGTTCGTTCTGTGCGCGCTCGACCAGCTCGGCGAAGCCATGGGCATCGTCGGGCAGTTCGGCCTGCAGCTGCTGTGCGGCTTCGCGGGCCTGGTCATGCTTGGACTGGCGGCGGTCGCGCTCGGCTTCGGCGCGGCCCTGCTCGCGTTCCAGTTCCTCGATTCGCTCACCGCCCTGCTGGCGGCGCTGCAGTTCCAGTTCGGCCAGGCGCTCGGTGTGGTTGTCGAGCGCGGCACGGCGCTGGGCTTCTTCGCCGAGCAGGCCACGGTCACGCACGTCCATCTCGCGCAGGCGTGCTTCGATCAGTGCCTGGCGGCGGCTTTCGCGGAAGCTGTCGACGCCGAGCTTCAGCGCTTCATCGTCGCCACGTTGGCGGTGCATCTGCTTCAGGTCGCCGTAGTAGGCGCGTGCCGGCAGCAGGGTTTCCACCTGGCGGCGCGCGGTGACCACGGCCTGGTGCGCGCCATCGAGTTCGGCGAAGTCGCTGACCAGGCGCTCGGCGGCGTCAAAGGTCTTCGGCGTGTCGAGCATGAAGTCGCGCAGGAAGACATTGAGGTCGCCCAGGTTCTTCGCCGACTGCGTCTTGTGCAGCAGGCGCAGCGCCATCTCGTTGTCGATGCCGAGCAGGTCGCGGAAGCGCTCGGCGTAGCCGGAGAAAGTGTCGAAGTGGTGCAGGTCGGCCAGCTTCTGCTTGAGCTTGCGCAGGTCCAGGTCGAAGCCGCCGAGATCCTTGGCGATGTCGAACGGACGCTCGGCGATCATGTAGTGCTTGCGCACGTCGCCGGCCGAGGTGCCGTTGCCGGAGATCCACAGCAGGCGCACCAGGCTGACCACGCGGCCGTCGCCGGCGCGGTATTCCAGCACCAGTGCGGTCCAGGTCGCGCCCTTGCGCAGGTACTGCGTAGCGATTTCGCCGGTGCCGCTGTCCTGCTGGTCGGCCCACGCGCCACGCACATAGGACACCAGGTTGCGGTCGCGGCCACTGCGCTCGGCTTCACGCGCGGCAGCGTTGAAGTCGACGATGGCCGGCGGCGTCAGCAGCGCGGACATGGCATCGAGCAGGGTCGACTTGCCCGAGCCGGAACGGCCGACGAACAGGAAGCCGCGCTCGGCGATCGGCACTTCGGTCAGGCCGTTGAAGGTGCCCCAGTTGTGCACCTGCAGGCGGCGCATGCGGAACTGCTGCAGGCGCGGATCCGGCAGGCCTTCGTTGAACAGGGCGGGAGTGTGCTTGGAGATAGCCATGCGATGTTAGGGTCTCTCAGGCCTCGGCGGCCGGGGTTTCGCGCAGCTGGCGGTAGACCGCCGAAAGCTGGGACACGTCTTCGGCGGAGAACAACAGCTTCAGCGCCGGCGAGACTTCGTGGCGGTCTTCCTGGCCGCTGAGGCGGGTCAGGATGTGGTTGTCCTTCATTTTCTGCACCGCCGAGGCGACACGGCGGTTGAAGCCGGCGCGGTCGGTGGACAGGTTCTTTTCGTAGATGGCCAGCGCTTCGGCCATCTCGGCGTCGGCCACCACTGCGCGGTTGCCGCGCGCATCGGCCTCGGCCAGCTGCTGGCGCAGGTACAGCAGCAGCACCGAATCGATGAAGGTCAGCGGCGAGGTGCGCAGCAGCACCGGCGCATCAACGTCTTCGGTATCGGCCTGGCGGGTGAACGCCACGCCGCTGTCGCGATCCAGTACCAGTTCCAGGAACAGGTCGGCCAACGCCGAACGGATGGCGGCTTCGCTACGGATCAATGCCGGCCACAGCTTGGCGTGGCGCAGCTGGTCGATGCTGGGGCCGATCAGCAGCTGGCACAGCGCGCGGCGCGCATCCAGCGGCAGGCGTCCGGTATCGCCCAGGTAGTACACGTCGTTGCCACGGCGGGGCTGTGCCACGGCCGCCACCGGCTCGGCTTCGTAGGCGTCTTCCGCCACGTCGGCCTGCGCTGCGTCGATGGGATCTTCATGCCAGCTCATGGCGTCTCTCCTGGGTGAACCAAACCAGCGGGATGCGGGCGCGACGGATCTGGCCGTCGCCACCACGCCATTCGGCAAGCTCCTGCTCGCCGGCGATCACGTTGCCGAAGCGCGTGCCCAGCGACAGGTAGCCGATGACGCTGCCCAGGCCCTGCGGCGCTTCACGCTGCGACAGCGCCTGGGCAATGCTGAGCCGCGGCTGTGCATCGAGCAGGTCGTGCAGGTCGCGGCGCAGGGTGCGGAAGTCGATTTCGGACGAGGCGACCAGGTCGCCAACGCTTTCCAGGCTGATCGCGGCCGCGTCGTTGTATTCGACGTTGCCATCGACCTGGGCACTGCGCGGATCATGCAGCTTCCACTGCGACCACGAACGCAGGCGGCTGGTGGTCAGCTGCAGGTCGCGGCCGATGCCACGCTGTGCGGGGAACTCGTCGCGCAGCGCCAGCGCTTCGGACTGCGCCTGTTTCAGCAACTGGTTGAGACGGCGCTGTTCCAGGTAGCCACGGCTCTGCACGAAGCCGCGCAGGCTGCGCGCGAAGTTCTGCAGCACGTCGTGCACCTGGCCGCCACGCTCGAGCATGGTGCTGGTGAAGCCACGCAGGAAGTTGCGTTCGTTGCGGTCCAGGCGGCGCGCAAAGCCACGCGCCAGCACCGCTTCCAGCGCAGCATCGAGCTGGGCGCTCTGTTCGGCGTCGTTGAGCAGTCGCCAGAACGCCTGGAAGCTGCGGCCGGCATCGCTCTCGCCGATCACGTCCACGCCTTCGAACAGCTGCGACAGCACATCGCCGCGCTCACCCTCGTCGTCGATGATGCGTTCGCGGAAATCGCGGTTGAGCTGCTCGAAGTCGTCGCGTACGCGGCGGAAGTCCTCGGTCAGCTCGTCGGCCAGGCCGATGATCTGGCGCGCACGTTCCAGCGCGCGCTTGCCGTCCAGCGCGATCACGCGGCCGGCGCCGACGCGGGCGATCTCGGCGTCGATGCGGTCACGCTCGTCGCGCAGCGCGGACAGGCGTGCATCCGGATCGGATTCGGTCTGCGCGGCCAGCTGCGAGAGCTGTTCGATGACCAGCGCCAGGCGGCTTTCGGTGGCGGCCACGCGGGCCTGCTCGAGGCCGTCGGCGAAGCGGATTGCCTGCAGCGCCGCGGTCGACAGTTCGTACTGCTCCTGGTCGGCACCTTCGGGCAAACGGCGCTCCAACCAGCCCTGGGCCAGCCAGTGCGCGATGTAGGCCTGCGCGGTGCGCGGCAGGTCGCGCGACAGTTCATCGCCGTTGAGCTGGTCCAGCGCGCGTTGCAGGCGCTCACTGAGCACCGATGAGGGCAGCGTGCGCTCGCCATCCATCAGCAGGCCCTGCAGCAGGCCGATGATTTCCGGGGCATGGTCGGCGGCGAGCAGCTTCCACTGGGGCTGTTCGCGCAGATGGCGGTAACGGGAAATTCGTTCGCGGTGCTTCATGCAGCGAAAGTAATAGAGGGGACTGGCGAGGACGAGCCGCCACGCACGGCCGCCGCAAGGGCAGCCGTGGGCATGCCGGCCACGCAGGGCCGGCGCGGTGCAGGCAAGCGGCTCAGCGCTTGCCGCCCACTTCGATGAAACGCAGGAACTCGGCGCGGGTACGCGCGTCGTCGCGGAAGCTGCCCAGCATCTTGGAGGTAACCATGCTGACGCCGCGCTTGTGGATGCCGCGGGTGGTCATGCATTCGTGGGCGCCTTCGACGACCACGCCGACACCGATCGGCTGCAGCACATCCTGGATGCACTGGGCGATCTGCGCGGTCATCTTCTCCTGCACCTGGAAACGGCGGGCGTAGGCTTCGACGACGCGGGCCAGCTTGCTGATGCCCACCACCTTGCCGGCCGGCAGGTAGCCGACATGCACGCGGCCGATGATCGGCGCCATGTGGTGTTCGCAGTGGCTTTCGTACTCGATGTCGCGCAGGACGATCAGTTCGTCGTAGCCGGCCACTTCCTCGAAGGTCCGCTCCATGTAGGCGCGCGGGTCGTCGCGGTAACCGCTGAACCAGTCGCCATAGGCTTCGGCGACACGGCGGGGGGTATCCAGCAGGCCTTCACGGGACGGGTCCTCACCGGCCCAGCGCAGCAGGGTGCGCACGGCATCCTCGGCCTGGTCCTGGGTCACGTCGCCCTGCGGGGCGGCCTTTTCGTTGTTCTTGCTCATTGCGTACAGCGTCCCGAACGGGGGGCGAGCATCGTACCCGACCGGGGGGTGGGTCGTCCTGTTGGGACGGTTCATCGGGGGGTCTTTTGGGCGCCTTGTCTGGTACTGGGCTGGAGGGGGAGAGGGGGCTGCGCAGGACACGCCGTGAACCCATCCATGGGGGCTCGATGGCGCCATCCATGGCGCCAACGGTCCTGCGCAGCCCCCTCTCCCCCTCCTGGACAGTTTCCTGCGGGCGCGACGAGGCCACCCGAAAGCGGGGGCAAAAGCTGGGGGTCATGGCTTCGGGGGCACTGCGCGCCGCTGCCTTGGTAGGTGCGGACCGTTGGTCCGCACTGCTTCGGCTCCCGCCCTTGCCTTTAAAGAGCCAACCCACCGCGCCCGCGGGGTGATGGGAGGGCAGCGGGGGCCGGGCGGGGCAGGACCGTCCGCGGCATGGATGCCGCGGCCGAGCCTACAGGGACGTACTTGCGGCGTGTCCTGCACCGTCCGGCCCCCGCAGCCCCACCCGACACCAGGCAGGCGCAGCGCTTTCCTCAACACACCCGCCCATTCAGAAAAATCTATTGATAGGAATGAAATTAGTAGTATCCTATCTATCTCTTATGGACCGACCCCTCGACGAGCGCACCGTGCTGCAGATGCAGCTCAGCTCCGGCCTGCTTTACGCAGGGCGGCAGTGGCAGCGCCTGGCCGACAGCCGGCTCGGCAGCTATGGCATCTCCACCGCCTGCACCATGCCGCTGCTGATGATCGGCCGCTCCGGTGGCGGCATCCGCCAGGTGGCGCTGGCCCAGCAGCTGGGCATGGAGGGTCCTTCCCTGGTCCGCCTGCTGGACAAGCTGTGCGCCAGCGACCTGGTCCGCCGCGAGAGCGACGCCAGCGACCGCCGCGCCAACCTGCTGTGGCTGACCGACGCGGGACACGCGCTGGTCAGCGAGCTGGAAGACCAGTTGATCGGCCTGCGCCAGGACGTGTTCGGCGAGCTGTCCATCGATGAACTGCATGCCGTGCTGAAGGCATGGCGCCTGCTGGCCGAGGCTGCCGACCGCATCACGTAAGACCGCTGCCCCCGAATACCGCCGCTGCCGTGCACACGCCAGCGGCTTTTACCCGTTGCTGCTGTTTCGTTGTTCCTCCCCTCCCCCACCTCGCCCCCGCCCCTACCGATGCCCGGTGAATTCAGTCTCCACGGAGTGTTCGTCCCGACCCTGCTCGGGTTGATGTTGTTGGCCTATCTGGTCAACAGCGGCCTGCACGCGCTGCTGCAGCGTGCCGGCGCCTATCGCCATGTATGGCACCCGGCGCTGTTCAACCTGGCGCTGTACGGGATCGTGCTTGGCCTGCTGTTCCACCTCCTGCGTTGGATGCAATCGTGAACAAGATCGTGAAGAAGACCCTGCCGGTGCTGCTCACCAGCGCAGCCGTGATCGTCGCCCTGCTGGTGCTGCGCCAGCTGTGGGTCTATTACATGGATGAGCCGTGGACCCGCGATGCCCATGTCGGCGCCGACGTGGTGCAGGTGGCGCCGGACGTGTCCGGGCTGGTGGAAACGGTGCAGGTGGCCGACAACCAGGCGGTGAAGAAGGGCGATCTGCTGTTCGTGGTTGATCGGGCGCGCTACCGCATCGCGCTGGAACAGAGCCGCGCCAGCCTGGCCGAGCGCCAGGCGTCGGTAACGCAGCTGCGCCGCGAGATCGGCCGTGATCGCAGCCTGCAGGACCTGGTCGCCGCCGAGGATGCCGAAGTACGCCGCGCCAAGCTGCAGGCCGCCCAGGCCGCGCTGGCCACCGCGCAGGCGGCGGTCGACCTGGCCGAACTCAACCTGGGCCGCACCGAGGTGCGCGCACCGGCCGATGGCCGGGTCAACGACCGCACCATGCGCGTGGGTGACTACGTGGTGGCCGGCAAGCCAGTGCTGGCGCTGCTGGATACCGGCTCGTTCCGCATCGATGGCTACTTCGAGGAAACCCGCCTGCGCGGCGTGGCCCCGGGGCAGCGCGTGGACATCCGCCTGATGGGTGAATCGACCCCGCTGCGCGGCCATGTCGAGAGCATCGCCGCCGGCATCGAGGACCGCTACCGCAGCAATGGCAGCACCCTGCTGCCGAACGTGACCCCGGCCTTCGACTGGGTGCGCCTGGCCCAGCGCATCCCGGTGCGCATCGCCATCGACGAGGTGCCCAAGGGCGTCGAACTGATCGCCGGCCGCACCGCCACGGTGACCGTGGACACCGGCCGCCACCCGCACAACGACAAGGCCGGCACCGCGCCGACACAGGCGGGCCTGTGAACGCCGCCCTGCCCCGTCTCGGCCTGATCGTCGCGCTGGCCAGCCTGGCCGCGTGCAGGACCGTCGGCCCCGACTACGCATTGCCGGAAGGTTCGGCGTTCAAGCGTCCGCAGGCCAATGCCGCCTTCATCGATACGCAGAACCCGCAGATTGCCGCCAACCAGGCGCTGCCCGACCGCTGGTGGTCGCTGTACAACGACCCGGTGCTGGATGGCCTGATCACCCAGGCGCTGCGTGACAACGTGGAACTGAAGGCCGCCGATGCGCACCTGCGCCGTGCCGCGGCGGTATACGAACAGGCGCTGGACGCCGGTGGCTTCGAGTATGAGGCCGAGGCCGGGATCAGCCGCGCACAGCTGTCGGCCGAATCGTTCCTGCAGGAGCACGAGCTGCCGGTGATCAACCTGGCCGATGGCAAGTTCGCGGTCAGTTACCAGTTCGATCTGTTCGGCAAGCTCAAGCGCGGCGCCGAAGCGGCCCGTGCCGACGAGCAGTCGGTCGCTGCGGCACGCGATCTGGCCCAGGTCAGCGTGGTCGCGCAGGTGGCCGACAGCTATCTGGAAATCTGCCACGCCAACCACGAACTGCACGTGGCCGAGCATTCCCTGCAGCTGCAGCAGCGCAGCCGCAGCGTTACCGAGCGCCTGATCGCGGCCGGCCGCGGCACGCCGCCGGAACTGGCCCGCGCCAATGCCCAGGTGGCGCTGCTGGAAGCTGCACTCCCGCCGCTGCAGGCGCAGCGCTCGGCCGCCGCCTATTCGCTGGCCGCCCTGCTTGGACAGACCCCGGGCCAGCTGCCGGCCGGTGTAATCGACTGTGCACATGCACCCAGCCTGGCGCAGCCGCTGCCGGTCGGTGATGGCCGTGCACTGCTGCAGCGTCGCCCGGACGTGCGCCAGGCCGAGCGCAAGCTGGCCTCGGCCACCGCGCGGATTGGCGTGGCCACCGCCGAGCTGTATCCGGACATCCGCCTGGGGGCCTCGCTCGGTGCCGCTGGCCTGCTCGAGGACTTCGGCACGCCGATGACCCAGCAGTGGTCGATCGGCCCGCTGATCTCGTGGACGCTGCCGTCGTCCGGCACGCACGCACGCATCCACGCCGCCGAAGCCGGTGCCGATGCGGCCCTGGCCGAGTTCGACCACACCGTGCTGCAGGCGCTGCGCGAGACCCAGACCGCGCTGGACCGCTATGCGCAGGACCTGCGCCGCCTGCAGTCGCTGCGCATCGCGCAGGAGCAGGCCGCACTGGCCGCCGAGCAGAACCGCCGGCTGTACCAGGGCGGCCGCACGCAGTACCTGTCCAGCCTGGATGCCGACCGCAGCCTGGCCACCAGCGATGCCACCCTGGCGGCCGCCGAAGCGCAGGTCTCGCGCGACCAGATCCACCTCTTCCTGGTGCTGGGTGGCGGTTGGCAGGCCAGCGCCGCCGCGCCCAACGCCTCGACCGCAGCGAAGTAAGCCATGAACGCGCTGACCGACCGCCAGGCCTGGCTGTTCTCGATCAAGACCTACCTGGCCGCGGTGGCCGCGCTGTACATCGCCATGGCCGGCAACCTGTCGCGCCCGTACTGGGCGATGGGCACGGTGTACATCGTCAGCCAGCCGCTGCTGGGCCCGACCCGGGCCAAGGGCGTGTACCGCATCGTCGGCACCCTCGTGGCCGGCCTGGCCACCCTGCTGGTGTTGCCGGCGCTGGTGGAAACGCCGCTGGTGCTCAGCGCGGCGATGTCGATCTGGCTGGCCGGCTGCCTGTTCATGGCCCTGCTCAACCGCGGCCCGCGCGGCTACGCGTTCCTGCTGGCCGGTTACACGACGGCCTTCATCGGCTTCCCGGCCGTGACCTCGCCGGAAACCATCTTCGACACGGTGGTGGCACGCAGCGAGGAGATCATCCTCGGCACGGTGGTGGCGGTGCTGTTCGCATCGCTGCTGTTCCCGGCCTCGGTACGCCCGATGCTGCGCGCGCGCACCGGCAACTGGATGGAGGACGCCGCACAGTGGTGCCGGCAGATCCTTGAACGTGGCCGCGCGCATGCGCCGCGCAACCGGCTGGCCGCCGACCTGGTGCAGTTCGAGGCGCTGATCGAGTTCCTGCGCCGCGATGATCCACGCCATGCCGGTTCGGCGGTGTCGATGGAGCGCCTGCGCGAGCGCATGCTGCTGCTGTTGCCGGTGCTGTCCTCGATTGCCGATCGCCTGAGCGCGCTGCGCAGCGACGGCCAGGCCCTGCCCGAAGGGCTGCCGGCACTGGTCGACGATATCCACAACTGGCTGGACGGGCCCACCAACGCCAGCGAGTACGCCCGCCTGCGCGCGCGCATCAGCGCGCTGAAGCCGCAGGTGGACCGCGACCTGCAGCACCTGCAGCTGGCCAGCCTGCTGCTGCGCCTGGAAGAACTGGTGGACCTGTGGCAGGACTGCCGCACCCTGCAGCACGCGATCGATCACGGCACCGCGCCGCTGGACCGCGCGCACTACCGCATCCGCACCGAACGCGTGGCCGCCGACAAGCACGTCGACTACGGCATGGCGCTGTTCTCCGCGCTCAGCGCCGGCGTGGCGCTGATGAGCTACTGCGTGCTGTGGATCGCTCTGGGCTGGGAAGGCGGTGGCAACGGCGCGATGATGGCCGCGGTGACCGCCGCGTTCTTCGCCGCGCAGGATGATCCCGCACCGAGCATGGTGTCGTTCCTGGTGTGGGCGATGGTCGCCTCGGTGGTGGCCGGTGTGTACCTGTTCGGCGTGTTCCCGGCGGTGCACGACTTCGGCCTGCTGGCGCTGGTGCTGGCGGTGGCGTTCCTGCCGCTGGGGCTGATGCTGCACCATCCGAAGAGCGCGCTGTTCGCACTGCCGCTGACGGTGAACCTGGCCGCGCTGCTGAGCCTGCAGAACACCTACAGCGCCAACATCCAGACCTTCCTCAACTCGTCCATCGCGATGTTCATCGGCATTGGCTTTGCGGTGGTGATGACCCGCCTGTTCCGTTCGGTGGGTGCCGAGTGGACTGCACGCCGGCTGGTGCGGCAGGGCTGGACCACGCTGGCCGAGGCTGCCGAAGGCCGTGGCCAGCAGGACCGCCAGCGCTTCGCCGCACGCATGCTCGACCTGCTGGGCCTGCTCGCACCGCGCCTGGCGGCGACGCCAGAGGGCAGCGACATCGCCTCGGTGGACATGCTCAACGAAGCGCGCATCGGCCTGAACATCCTGCAGCTGCGTCGCGCACGGCTGGAACTACCCGAGCGCAGCCGCGAAGCGGTCGAGCACATCCTGGAAGAAATCGCCGTGCATTACCGCCGTCAGATCGCCGCGCGCAAACCGATCGTGGCGGCCGAAGCGCTGCGTGAGCGGTTGGATACCTCGCTGGGCCGGGTCGGCAGCGTGGCTGCCTGCAAGGCCCGCGATGAAGCCCTGATGGGCCTGATCGGCCTGCGCTTCGCGCTGTTCCCGGAGGCGAAGGCATTGGCGCCGGGGCTGGCGGATGCCGGCGCGCCGTCCATGTAATGCGATCCGCCGGGCATGGCCCGGCGCTACCATCGTCATCCGGTAGCGCCGGGCCATGCCCGGCGTCCTTACGCCACGGCAACAGGACGGTTCAATGAGTTACGACATGATGGTGTTCGAGGCCAGTGCGGCCCCGCGCGAGGCTGCGGCTTTCATCGCCTGGTTCGAAAAGCAGACGCAGTGGAACGAGCGCCACGAGTACGACGACCCGGCGGTCAGCAGCCCGGCACTGCAGGCGTGGTTCGCGGAGATGGCACAGGAATTTCCGCCAATGAACGGGCCGCTGAGCAACGACGAGGACGACCGTGCCGAGGTGACCGAGTACAGCATCGGTAGTCAGGTGATCTACGGCGCGTTCGCCTATTCGGTGGCCGAACGTGCGCACGGCCGCGTGCAGGATCTGGCCGAGAAGCACGGCGTGGGCTTCTTCGATGTGAGTGCCGACGAAGCGGCGATCGTGTTCCCGGATGGCCTGGTGTTGATCGCGGAGTAACTGGGGTTGGAGCCCGTTCCCGTTGGGGACGGGATCCGACCCCGCGTCAGAACAGCTGGCCCTGCACGGTGGGCTGCTCGATGCGCGCCGGTGCTTCAGCCACCTCTTCCGCACCCAGCCGCCAGGCCAGACCACCCAATCGGCTGGCGTGGCGCTTCAATGCGGCCTGCAGCACATCGGCGCTGCCGGCCACATGCAGCACCTGGCGGGCGCGGGTCAGGCCGGTGTAGACCAGTTCGCGCGACAGCACGCGGCTGTCCTGGCGTGGCAGCTGCAACCACACTTCGTCGAACTCCGAGCCCTGTGCCTTGTGCACAGTCATCGCGAAGGCGCTTTCGTGCGCGGGCAGTGCGGCCGGGTGGAAGGCGCGCGGTTGATCGACGGTGTCGCCGGGGAACCAGGCCACCATCGCGCCGCTGCCATCGCGCAGGCAGATGCCGATATCGCCGTTGAACAGGCGATGACGGTAGCTGTTCTCGGTGACCAGCAGCAGGCGACCCTGGAAGTAGCCGGGGGTGTTGCCGGCCAGCAGCTGTTCGATGCGGCTGTTGAGCCCGCGTGCGCCCTGCGGGCCTTCGCGCAAGGCGGTCAGCACACGCAGGCGCCCGGCCTGCTGCAGGGCAAGCACTGGATCAGCCGCGTCGGCCAGTGCGCGCCAGTGGCCCAGCAGGTGCTCGCGCTGGCCACGCAGCGGATCGGCCTCACCTTCGTGGAAATGCACGCCGGCCAGTTCACCGCTGCGCAGCAGCTGCAATGCTGTGCTGCTGTCGCCCTCGCGCACGGCGTGGGCCAGCGGTGCCAGATCCAGCGCATCGCTCTGCCGGTAGCCGCGCTGCAGCTGCACGCGGCGCCCGGCGAAGGCGCGTGGTGCGGCCTGCGGCTGCAAGATGGCCGGCGCCAGAAGACCATGCAGTGCCTGCGCGTCATCAGCGCGGGTACCGATGCCATCACCGCTGGCACGCAGGATCGCGCTGAGCACGTCGCCGGCCTCGACCGAGGGCAACTGATCGGGATCGCCGAGCAGGATCAACCGGGTGCCGCTGGCGATCGCGTCGACCAGCTTGGCCATCATCGGCAGATCGATCATCGAGGCTTCGTCGACCACCACCACATCCACCGGCAGCGGATTGTCGGCATGGTGGCGGAAGCGCGGTGAATCGGGAATCACGCCAAGCAGGCGATGCAGGGTGGTGCCGGTACTGGGCAGCGCCGCGCACAACGCCGGGTCCAGTCCTTGTTCCTGCAGCCGTTGCACGGCGACGCGAAGGCTCTCGGCCATGCGCTCGGCGGCACGCCCGGTGGGCGCGGCCAGCGCCACCTCGGGCAGCGGCTGGCCGGCGTGCCGGGCCTGCGCGGCCAGCAGCAGCAACAGGCGCGCGATGGTGGTGGTCTTGCCGGTGCCGGGGCCGCCGGTGACCAGCGCCAGCGGATGGCGCAGGGTCACGCCGGCGGCGCGTGCCTGATGATCTTCGCCGCCCAGTGCCTGCGGGAACAGCTGCGCGAACAAAGGCGCCAACGCTGCCATGTCCGGCGCCGGCAGCGGATGCCGGCCGATGCGCTGCAGCCCAGCCGCCAGCTGACGCTCGTACTCGCGATAGCGGCGCAGGTAGAGCAGGCCGTTCTCCAACACCAGCGGCGCATCCTCGGCGATGGCGTCGGCCTGCTCCGGCGTCGCGACCCACGGCGATGCGCACAGCTGCTCCAGCCAGTCCTGCGCGGCAGGCCACTCGGGTACGCCTTCCAGCAACCGCTGCGGTTGCGCCGGATCGAACGCAGCATGGCCTTGCGATATCGCCAGCGACGCAAGCGCAGCCGCCAGCGCCACGCTCTCGGGCGTGTCGTCGCGCAGCCGCTGCAGGCTGGTCGCCAGTGCATGGTCGAGGGTGCGCAGCAGGCCCTTCTGGTGCAGTTCCTTCAGCAGGCTCATGCACTGGCTCCACGGGCACGCGCAGCCAGTTCGGCCTGGGCCTGTTCGCCACCGGCGAACAACGCATCCAGGGCATCCACCAGCGCCAACGGGAAGCGGTCCACATGCACACCGTTGCCGCCGGCATCCAGGCCGCGGCAGAACAGATAGCGGATGCCGCCCATGTCGCGCTCGTAGTCGTAGGCCGCACCCAGGCGGAAACGCAGCCAGCGATGCAGGGCCACGGTGTAGATCAGCGCCTGCAGGTCGTACTCGCTGTGGCGCATGGCAATGGCCAGCAGGTCCGGGCTGTAACCAGGCAGCCGGTTGGACTTGTAGTCGAGCACGTACCAGCGCCCGTCGCGCACATAGGTCAGGTCGATCATGCCGGTCATCAGCCCTTCCAACCGGCGGCGCTGGCCGAAGCCGCGTCGCGTGCTGGAAACACCGTGCACATGCAGCACCTGCAGCAGCGCCGGCACCGTGGTCGGCTCGATGGCGAAATGGAAGTCGATTTCCGCGCGACGCTCGCCTTCACCCAGGCTGTGCAGCGCACCGCCTTCGGGCAGCGGCACGGTCAACGTGTGCCCGACCAGCGGCACCAGCACCGCCACGCCATCGTCCAGGTCGACGTCGGCATAGCCTTCGTCGTGCAGCGCCTTGCGCAGTACCTCGGCCTGTCCCTCAGGGGCTTGCAGACCTGGCTGCCAATCACCCCATGCGGCGAAGTCGACGTTCTCCATCGCCTCGTGCAGCACATTGCCGAAGCGACTGCCCATGAAGCGCGGGTCGATCGGCGCGCTGTCTTCGGCGGCCACGGTGGGTTCGGGCAGCGCCGGTTCCAGCGGCAGTTCCGGGCCGGCCGGTTCGTCGGCCGCCGGTGCCGGCAACTCGGTGGCCGCCGCTTCGATATCGTTGCCAACACCAGCATCTGCGTGGGCCAGCTGGGTGAAGCTGTAGACCCACCAGTCGTGCGGCACGCGCCGGGTCAGAGCACGCACCGCCGGAAGGTCGCCTTCCACTTCTGCCGCCAGCTGCGGCAGCGCGGCCGGTGCCTCACTGTCATCGATGTGCACATCGGCGTGCGCGCGCAGCGCCTGCAGGTCACCCAACAGCGGCGCCAGCCGCGTCTTGCCGAGCCCGGCCAGATCACCCACGGCGATCCACAGCGCATGCTCGGCACGGGTCAGTCCCACATACAGCAGGCGCGCATCCTCGGCCCGCTGCTCGCGCTCACGTTGGTTGCTGGCCGCTTCCCAGGCCTCGTCCTTGTCCAGTTTCCAATGCAGCTGGCGCTGGCCACCGACGTGCACCGTGCAGTGCGAGGCGGTGTTCGGTGCGCCGCCGTCGATGCCGACGAAGGGCAGGAACACCAGCGGATACTCCAGGCCCTTGCTCTTGTGCAGGGTGATGATCTGTACGCGCCGCGCATCCGATTCCAGGCGCAGCAGCTGCTGCTCGTCATCCTGGTCGGCGCTGGCCATCTGCCCCTGCAGCCAGTCCAGCAAGCCGTGCATGCCCAGCGCCTGCGCCGAGGCTTCCTGCAGCAGTTCGCCCAGCTGCAGGTAGTTGGTCAGGCGGCGCTCGCCATCGATCAGCGCCAGCAAGCGTTCGCCCTGTGCAGCACAGACGTCGGCGATCACTGCGAACGGTCCGCCGCGCTGCCAGCGCTCACGCCAGTGCAGCAGTTGTGCCTGGAACTCGCGTTGCAGGTCGCCCTCGCGTTCCATCGCCGCGATCGCACTGGCCCGCTGGCCAAGCAGCACGGTGGCCAGCACCGCACGCAGGCGGCCTTCGTCGGCCGGTTGCAGCAGTGCCAGCAGCAGCGCGCGGAGATCACGCGCTTCAGGGGTGGAAAACAGGCTCTGCTTGCCGGCCGCCACGGCAGGGATGCCGACCGCTGCCAGCGCGCGCTGCACCAGCGTGGCCTCGCGATGCGAGCGCACCAGCACCGCGATATCACCGGGTTGAACCGGGCGTCCACGCAACACGGCATTGCCCGCACGCGCCTCGACCAGGATCTGGTGAATCGCAGCCACGCAGGCCTGGGTCGCGGCATCACGCGAGGCGTCCGCACTCATCGCCTTGTCACCGCCACTGCGCAGCACGCGCAGGGTGAGTGCCGTGGCGGCATGGCCATCACGCTGGTAGTCCTCGTCGATGCGCACGCCACCGGGGCGCACCGGCTCGAACTGGATGTCGCGTTCGAGGAAGGCGTCTTCGCCACCGTTGTCGTACAGCGCCTGCAGCGCGCGCAGCACCGCCGGGCGTGAGCGGAAGTTCTGGTCCAGCACCGGCGCCTGCTGCGCCACCTGCTTGGCCTTCAGGTAGGTGTGGATATCACCGCCGCGGAAGCCGTAGATCGCCTGCTTGGGGTCGCCGATCAGGAACAGCGCCGGCGCCAGGCCGAGTTCACGCACCTCCGGCGAATCGCCGAACACGGTGTGGAAGATGCCCCACTGGCGATCGTCGGTGTCCTGGAACTCATCGACCAGCGCGATGCGGTACTGCGCACGCAGTTGTTTCACCAGCGTCAACCGTTGCGGGCCTTCCAGTGCCAACGCCACGCCATCGATCAGGTCGTCGTAGGTCTGTACCCGGCGCGTGCGCTTCAGCGCCTGCAGGCGCTGCGTGGCTTCGGCGCGAAGCGCGTGCAGGAAATTCAATGCAGTGGCACGCAACCAGGCATCGCGTTCGGCCAGCAGCGCTACATAGCGCGCCAACGGTTCCTGCAATAGCGACGACGGCGTGCGGTCGAGGAATTTCTTGTTGGTCTTGTCGGCCAGCACATCCGGCAGCAGCGCCGGCAGGCGCTCGCTGGCCAGCAGCTCGCGCGGGTCGCCGCGCTCAGCCCAGGCCAGCAGCTGTCGGCCCAGCGGGTGCAGCCAGCCCAGCTTGTAGGACACGCCGTTGATCCACTTGTTGTCGACGGCATCGCAGAGGTCGATGAAGAACTGCTCGCCATGTTCGCGCACGCTTGCGGACAGTGCCTCGGCCGCGCTCTGCAGCGCCGGGTGTGGATCAGCCAGCGTCACCGGCTGTGGCAACGGGTGCAGTGGCGGCGTGCCCAGCAGCGCGCGCAGATCGGCCGCCAGCGCGTCCGGGTTGGACCACAGCCAGGTCAGCGGCTCCAGCGTGGCCGGGTCATTGGCATGCACGCGCCACAGATCAGCGGCCAGCTCCTCCAGCAGTTCACGATCGCTGGCCAGCAGTTCCGGCGGATCAAAGGTGTGGCCGCTTTCCAGCGCATGCTCGCGCAGCACACGGGTGCAGAAGCCGTGGATGGTGAAGATGGATGCCAGGTCGATTTCGTCGGCAGCCACCTGCAGGCGGCGCTTCAATGCAGAGGCGCTCTCGGAGCCGCCCTGCAGATGACGCTGCAGCACGTCGCGGGTCAATCTCGCGTCGGGTGCTTCACCCTCGGCCGGTTCCAGATCGACCAGGCGCGCGGCCAGCGCCAGGCGCTCACGGATGCGCTTGCGCAGTTCCTGGGTGGCCGCATCGGTGAAGGTCACCGCCAGGATCTGGCCGATGCGAAGGCCCTGCTCCACCACAAGGCGGGTGAACAACGTGGCCAGGGTGAAGGTCTTGCCGGTGCCTGCGCTGGCTTCAATCAGGCGGATGCCGTCCAGCGGCAGGGCCAGGTAGGGATCGCCCGCCATACGCTGGGTTTCCTGATCGGCGATGGCGGTGTTCATGCGTTGCCCTCATGGCGTGCTTCGGTACCGAGAGTGCGGCCTTCGCGCACCGCGCTGAAGACCACCTGGCTGTTGCGCAGCAGCTCGGCATAGCTGGCATCGGTGGCGAACGGGTCGGCACCGCGCAGCAGCAGCTGCCAGGCGTCGCTGCTGGATTCGCCCCAACTGCGGTCGCTGCCATGCCACTGCTTCCAGCCTTCGCTGCGCTGTTTTTCTGCCGGTGCGTTGTACAGCACCCAGCCGGTATACGGGGCAAAGCGCAGCGGCTCACGCAGGCCGCGCTGGCGCAATTGCAGCAGCGCACGCAGCGCGGCGCGTGCAGCGGGGGCGCTCAGTGCTGGCAGCACATGCGGGCCGGGACCGGCGTCACCGCCATCGTGGAACTGCACCAGCGGCAACGCATCGCCGGCGGCGTTGGCCAGCAGCCAGTCCAGGCCCTGGCGGATCACTGCATTGCCATTGAGCGTGCCGGCCCGCAGGCGCACCAGCCCTTCGGGATGCCGATCAGCCACGCGGCCGTGCAGGCGCACGCCGTCGATGTCCACTTCGTAGCGACGGCTTTCCAGCGGTTCGCCCTGCATCCAGCCCAGCAGCGCACTGGCATACGGGCGCGTCTTCAACTGCTCCACCTCGAACTGGCGCTCGCCCAATGGACCCGACGGCACCAGTCCACGCGCGCGCAGTCGCGGATACAGCGGCTCGGAATCGCCGCTGAGCGTGGCGCGCACCACGGCCGCCTGCACGCTGCGCTTTTCCGGGCCGCGCGATGACAGCACCAGCGGTTCCAGGTCATCGACCTCCTCGACATCGTCGGCCAGGCGCAGGCCCAGCGACTGCGCGAGGAACTGCCCGGCCGGGTCGCACAGGAAACGGCGCAGGGTATCGAGCGCGACCTCGTCTTCCACTGCATCGTCGAGCGGCGGCGGCAACGGTGCGTCGAACCACGGCTGCAGGCCGCCGCGCTGGCCGGTGAGGCGGCCGGCAGCCGGATGCCACTGGCGGCGATAGCTGAAGCGACGCGGGTCGCCATCACCGAATGCGGCGGGCGAGAACGGCTGCAAGGCATGGCGCACGGTGAAGTCGCGGACCGCCGCAGGCGGATCGAGGTGATACGCAGCGGCGGCATCGATCAGTTCACTGACCAGCACCGACGGCTCGCGCACGCTGCCATCGCGCGGATCGGCGCCGAGATAGCTGAGATAGAACACCTCCTGCGCGGCGGCGAACAGCTGCAGGAACAGGAAACGGTCGTCCTCGCGGGTGGAGCGGTCGCCCGGTCGGCGGCGCGGCGTGTCCAGTTCGGCGGTGAGCTGGTTGAGACCGGCCGCCGGGTCACGGCGCGGGAAATCGCCATCATTGAGGCCCAGCACGCAGATCACCCGGAATGGCAGCAGGCGCATCGGCACCATGCGGCCGAAACTGATGCCACCGGTCAGCAGCGGTGCGCGCGTATCGGCTTCGGACAGTGCACCGGCAAAATGCGAACGCACCACCTCCGGCGGCACGCCGTCTTCGAAACCGGCCTTGGCGGCATCGTCGGCAAACTGGTTCAGCAGCTTGCGCAGGCGCTCCAGCGCGCGCTGGCTGTTGGGCGAACTCGGCGCGGTCGGCAGCAGCGCATCGAGCAGCGACAGCAGGCGCTGCCGCCACTGCGCCGGGGTCAGCAGCTCACCGAGGCGACGCTGATAGACCGCCAGCACGCGCAACAGGCGCAGCAGCCGGTCCAGCGCGTCCAGTGCACCACCTTCCAGTTCGATCCACGGCGCGACACCGGCCAGGTCGGCCTCGCTGCCGGTGGCGTGACCGAGCACCAGGCGGTCCAGTGCGAACTGCCAGGTGTAGGCGTCGTCGGCCGGCGCCTGGTGCTGGTGGCGGTGCTTCGCATCCAGGCCCCAGCGTGCACCGGCCTGCTGCAGCCAGCCGTGCAAGCGGTCGAAGTCCACCGCTTCCAGCCCGGCCGCTTCGGCCAGCGGTGCACTGGCCAGCAGGTCCAGCACTTCATTGAGCCCGAATCGCGATACCGGCAGGCCCAGCAGGTGCACGAACACATCGGCCAGCGGTTCACCGGCCAGCGGGCTGCTGTCGGCCAGCGCATAGGGGATGTGCTCCTCCTCGCCACCACGGCCGCCGAACACCGCTTCCAGGTACGGCACGTAGGGATCGATGTCCGGCGCCAGCACCGCGATCTCGCGCGCCTGCAGCGGCGGGTCGAAGCGCGGGTCCTGCAGCAGGCTGCGCAGCTGGTCGTGCAGCACCTGCAGTTCGCGCAGGCGGGTGTGGCAGGCGTGCACCTGCAGGCTGGGGTCGTCGCTGCGCAGGCCGTCGCGCAGCTCGCCCGAGGGCAGCGCGCGGCGGTGGAACAGATCGCGTTGCAGGCGATGCAGCAGGCTGCCGGACAGGCCGCCTTCGTCCAGGGTCGGCCGGGTGTCCTCCTCCGGATCGGAATAGGCCGCAATCTCGCCGGCCGGGTGCACCACCTCGTAGCTGCCCAGCACCGCCATGAAGTCGCGGCCCGCCGCGCCCCAGGCTTCCAGCAGGCGGTTCTCGCCGGCCGCTTCACCGAAGGGATCAGGCGCGCCGCTGCGCAGCCGCTCGGCCAGGGTCTGCAGATCGCCCCAGTACGACTGCACCGGGGTGGGCATATAGAAGTGCAGCTCGCCGACCCGTGCCTGGGTGGCCATCACCCGCAGCACATCGGGCGAGATGTTGAGCGTCGCGAACGCAGACATGCGCGGCGGCAAGCCCTGCGGCAAGGGTTGGCCGGCCCCTTCGAAACGGTCCAGGTATTCCTGGATGCGGCGCGCGCGGTAGTCGTGGCCGTGGGTGATGGTGCGCCACAGGATCGCCTGCGGATCGGACGGATCGGCACCGGCCGCCCAGCGCAGCAGCCAGTCGCGGCGCCAGGCCTGGTACTTCTCGAACACCGAGGCCAGCTCGCCGGCCAGCGCCCACGGCTTCAACGCGTCGCCACCGGCAAGATAGGACTGCAGCGCGCGCATCGGTGGCTGCGCCAGCAGTGCCGGGTCACGCAGTGCCTGGTACAGCTTCCAGTGCAGGCCGGCTGCATCCAGGTCGTCCTGCTCGCCGCTGATGTTGGCCTTCAGCGCGCGGGCCACGAATTCGCCCGGGGTGAGGAATTCGAGGTTGGCGGCAACGCCGAATTCCGCGGCCAGTGTCGCTTGCAGCCAGCGCCGCATCGCCACCTGCGGGATCAGCACCACCTCCGGCGCCAGCAGCGGCTGGCCAGGTACCGGCGCACGCACGTTGCGTGCCAGCAGCGCGGCCAGCACGTCCAGGGAGTTGGAATGGTAGAGGCGGAAATCGCTGCCCGGGTCACTCATCGTGCACAGTGTGCAGCACGGTACGCAGTATTCAATGATCCGGGCCATCGCCGGTACGGATTGTTCCGGGACCCCTGCCGATTGTCCCGTCCTGCGCGAGGCCTTGCCGTGCAACAATACTGGACCGTCCAGTCTGCTTATGTTCAGCAGACGGGCCCGATCCTTCGATGTCTAAAAAACGTTAATGGTGCCCATGTCGGCTTCCGCCTCCAGTCTGGTGCAGTTATCCAACGTCCGCATCGACCGGAGCGGGCGCACGATCCTGCGCGACGTGTCGCTGCAGGTGCCCAAGGGCAGCATCACGGCGGTGCTCGGTCCGTCGGGCAGTGGCAAGTCGACCCTGCTGGCGGCGCTGACCGGCGAACTGCGCCCGGTCGCCGGCGAGGTCACCCTGTTCGGCAAGCCGATTCCGCACGACAGCGGCGCGCTGCTGGAAATGCGCAAGAGCGTGGGCGTGCTGCTGCAGGGCAATGGCCTGCTGACCGACCTCACCGTGGCCGAGAACGTGGCGCTGCCGCTGCGCACCCACACCCGCCTGCCCACTGCGGTACTGCGCCGGCTGGTGCAGATGAAACTGCATGCGGTGGGCCTGCTGGCCGCCGCCGATGCCTGGCCGCGTGAGCTGTCCGGCGGCATGGCGCGCCGCGTGGCGCTGGCCCGCGCGCTGGCACTGGACCCACCACTGATGATCTACGACGAGCCGCTGACCGGGCTGGACCCGATCGCCTCGGGGGTGATCATGAGCCTGATCCAGCGCCTCAACCACAGCCTTGGCCTGACCAGCATCATCGTCAGCCACCACGTGCACGAGACCCTGCCGATCTGCGACCAGGTGATCGCGATCGCCAATGGCGGTGTCGTGTTCCAGGGGTCTCCCGAAGCGCTGCAGTCCAGCCAGGATCCGCTGCTGCGGCAGTTCCTGCATGGCCAGCCCGATGGCCCCATCCCGTTCGATGCCGCACCGCGTGCGAGGGTTGCCTGATGCCGTTCGTGCAAGCCACCCGTTCACTGGGCCGCGCCGGCCTGTTCTCGCTGACCGTGCTGCGCGGTTCGCTGCCGACCCGTGATTTCCTGGCCGAGCTGACCCGCGAGATCTACAAGATCGGTGCGCGCTCGCTGCCGATCATCGCCGTCGGCGGTGCCTTCGTCGGCCTGGTACTGACCCTGCAGGGCTACCGCACGCTGACCACGTTCGGTGCGGCCGACGCACTATCGACCCTGCTTGGCCTGTCGCTGTACCGCGAACTGGCACCGGTGCTGACCGCGCTGCTGTTCATCGGCCGCGCCGGAAGCTCGATCGCCGCCGAACTGGGCCTGATGCGCGCCACCGACCAGATCAAGGCGCTGGAGCTGATGGCCATCGACCCGGTGGCCAAGGCCGTCGCGCCACGCTTCTGGGCGGCGGTGCTGACCGTGCCGCTGCTGACCGGCATCTTCTGCTCGCTGGCAATCAGCGCCAGCTACTTCGAAGCCGTGCACGTGCTCGGCCTGGACAATGGCGTGTTCTGGTCGGCGCTGCGTGGCAGCGTGGACTTCTGGGACGACTTCGGCGTGGCGATGCTGAAGTCGGCGATCTTCGGCGGCACTGCCGCGCTGGTGGCCGCCTATGTCGGCTTCCACGCCGAACCGACCATTGAAGGCACCTCGGTCGCCACCACCCGCGCGGTGGTCAACGCCTCGCTGCTGGTGCTGATGTTCAACTTCGTGCTGTCGGCAATGTTGTTCACCTAACCCCTCCATCGGCGGCGCGCATCGGCGCGCGGCCACCACGACTGATCAGGTACTCCACATGGCCATCCGCGGTCCCAGACTCGAATTTTCCGTCGGCGCCTTCCTGCTGCTGGCCCTGGCCTCGCTGATGGTGCTGGCCGTGGCCTCGACCAACCAGCGCTGGAGCTGGGGTGGCGAAGGCTATGAACTCAAGGCCCGTTTCTCCCAGGTCGGCCAGCTGCGCAAGCAGGCGCCGGTGAAGATCGGCGGCGTCACCGTTGGCCAGGTCGCCGCGATAGACCTGGACCCGGTGAAGTTCGAATCGATCGTGACCCTGCGCATGGACAGCAAGGTCAAGGATCTGCCGGCCGACACTTCCGCCGGCATCTTCACCAGTGGTTTGCTGGGCGAGAGCTATATCGGTCTTCAGCCCGGCGGCGATCCGGACGTGCTCAAGCCCGGTGAGGAGATCGTCTTCACCCAGCCGGCGGTGGACCTGATCCAGCTGGTCGGCAAATACATGTTCAGTGGCGGCGCCGGTGGCGGCGCTGCTCCGAAGCCCAACGATGGCGCGCAGGCGCCTGCAACGGAACCGCAACCATGAAGATGAAACTGATCCCGGCCCTGCTCGCCTCGTCGCTGCTGCTGGCCACCCCGTTCCTGGCCCAGGCGCAGGCCAGCGCTCCCGCCGCTGCCGCGACGCAGGGCCAGGCCGGCAAGGTGGTGATCGATGCCAGCAGCCGCATCCTGGCGACGCTGCAGCAGCGCAAGAGCGAGTTCACCAGCAACCCGGCCAGCCTGCGCAGCTACATCGACAGCGAACTCAACCGCACCTTCGACCGCGACTATGCCGCGCGCCTGGTGCTGGGTACCCACGCACGCGGTGCCGCCGATGCGGACATCAAGCTGTTCGCCAATGCCATGGCCGACAACCTGATGCAGCGCTACGGTTCGACCCTGCTCAACATCCAGGGCAAGCCGAGCTTCCGCTTGAAGAGCGAGAGCCCGCTGCCGGGCAACCGTGGCGTGCGCGTGCTCACCGAGCTGGTGCGCGCCGGCAGCGAACCGACCCCGGTGGAGTACTGGATGCGCAATGAAGGCGGCCAGTGGAAGATCTTCGATGTGAACATCGAAGGCATCTCCTACGTGCAGACCTTCCGCAACCAGTTCGATGCTCCGCTGCGCCAGAAGGGCATCAAGCAGGTGGCCACCGAGCTGCAGAGCGGCAGCATGCAGGCCGGGCCCGCGGGCAATGGCAAGTAACGCGCTGGCGCTGCTGGAAGGCGACACCCTGCGCCTGCGCGGGGTGCTGGACCGTGCCGCGGTGATCGCGCTGTGGCCGCAACTGCAGGCACTGCCGGCGAAACTGGCACGGCTGGAGCTGGGCGAGGTCGAGCGCGTGGACAGCGCCGGCCTGGCCCTGCTGGCCGAGCTGGCCGCGCGTGCACGCACGAGCGGCCATCCGCTGACGATCTCCGGCGCGCCGGCCGGCTACAACGAATTGAGCGCGGCCTACCGGCTGTCGCCCGACCTGGATTTCAACGCTACTTCTGCTGCGAGCTGACATGAACGTCGTACGCACTCTCCCCCTGATCGTCCTGGCCACCGCCCTCACCGCCTGCGCCGGCAAGCCCGCGCGCAGCGATGCACCGGTTGCCAGCACCGTGGTCCCGGCCAGCACCACCGCCGAGGCGCCAGCCGTCGATACTGCAACGGCCGAAGCCGGCTCGGCAGCGCCCGTTGCCAGCCCGCCGGCTGCGGCCAGTCTGCCTCCGGCCGCGGCCGCTTCCAGCGCCGACACCGACGCTGCGAAGACCGCAGCCGCCACCGCACCGGGCGGTGACGACGACTTCGACGCCCTCTACGGCGGTGCCGGCAACACCGGCAGTGCAGCGGCCTACGACCCGTGGGAACCGTTCAACCGCAAGGTGCACAAGTTCAACAACGCAGTCGACCGCGGCGTCGCCCGTCCGCTGGCCACCGCCTATACCCACGTGGTGCCGCGCTTTGCGCGTACCGGCGTCAGCAACTTCTTCAGCAACCTGCGTGCGCCGGTGACCATCACCAACCAGCTGCTGCAGGGCCGCGGTGGCGATGCCTGGGACAGCCTGGGCCGCTTCCTGATGAACAGCACGCTGGGTATCGGCGGCCTGTTCGATCCGGCCAGCAAGGCGATGGTGCCGCGTCGCAATGAGGACTTCGGGCAGACCCTGGGTGCCTGGGGCTGGCGTCGTTCGCGTTACGTGGAACTGCCGTTCTTCGGCCCGCGCACCGTGCGCGATGTGTTCGGCCTGGCCGGTGACATTCCGCTGTCGCCGATCCGCCGCATCGAAGAGGACAAGCTGCGCATCGGCCTGCAGGGCCTGCAGCTGGTCGATACCCGCGCCCAGCTGCTGGCGATCGACGACCTGCGCGACACCGCCGTGGACGAGTACTCGCTGGTCCGCGACGCGTGGATGCAGCGCCGCAACTACCAGATCGAGAACGATCTGCGCAGCAAGCGCGACCGTGGCCACGACGATGCCAATTCGCCGATCCCGGTCGATGCGATGCCGATGCCGCAGTGGACGCACTGAGTCCTTCCATCGACGCATGAAAAACCCCGCCTCGGCGGGGTTTTTCTTTTGCGGCCCTGGATGGGTCGGAGCCCTTTCCCATGGAAAGGGATCCGACCCCGACCGATCAGGCGGCCAGCGCGGCTTCGATCGCCTCGCGCACGCGCGCATCGTCAGCGGCCACGTCCGGGGCGAAACGGGCGATGACCTTGCCATCACGGCCGACCAGGAACTTCTCGAAGTTCCACAGCACCGCCGGTGCCGGATGGATCGGAATCTCCTTGCTGGCCAGGCGCTCACGCAGCGGGCCTTCACCGATCGACTGCGGCTGGGCGGCGGTCAGCTGCTGGTACAGCGGGTGGGTGTCGTCACCGGCCACGCTGATCTTGGAGAACATGGGGAAGCTGACGTCGTAGGTGAGCTGGCAGAACTGCTGGATTTCCGCCTCGCTGCCCGGCTCCTGGCCGAGGAAGTTGTTGGCGGGGAAGCCCAGCACTTCCAGGCCCTGTGCGTGCTTTTCCGCATACAGCGCCTGCAGGCCTTCGTACTGCGGGGTCAGGCCGCACTTGGAGGCGACGTTGACCAGCAGCAGTACCTTGCCCTGGTAGTCGGCAAGCGAGGACGGCTGGCCGTCGATGGTGGTGAGGGAAATGTCCTGGATCGGGGTGCTCACGCGGGGCTCCGGCAACAGCGGGGAATGGCCCACCAGCATAGCGCCGCGCGATGCCGGTAGTGCCGGCCGCTGGCCGGCAATCATGCGACCGTTCGCAAGGGTTCATGAGGTTGCCGGCCAGCGGCCGGCACTACGATCAATCCACGCAGATCGTGCCCAGCGCCTTTCCATCCTCGATGCGCTGGCGGCAACCGAAGTTCTGGCTGGCGTCGCGCTGGCAGGTACCGGTGGCCGCACTGCCGGCGGCCACTTCGCCCGTGGCCAGGCACTGGCCGGTGCAGTCGCTCTTGCGGCTGCAGGCCTTGCCGGCATCAGCATGGGGAATCACGCATTGCTCGCGCTGCAGCCGGCCGAGCCGCTGCAGGGTGCCACCCGCTGCCTGGCAGTCGACGTCACGCGCTTCGCGGTACGCCTCGGCTGCTTCAGGGCTGGTGGCTGCGGCAGGTGTCGCCGCCGTATCGGCAGCCGGCGGTGCGCTGCTGCAGGCGGCAAGCAACGCGGTCAGGACGAGGCTGGTACAGAGGCACAGGCGCATGGCGGTACCTGATCGAGACGGACAGGCCGCCAGCATACGCATCGACGATGCAGGCGGCGTGTCCGCGTGACTCAGGTCTCGTCGGTGTCGCCGTCGCTGCCTTCGTCCTCGCCCGCCGCATCACTCTCGGCCAGATCGCCCAGCAGCGACTGCGCCTGTTCGGATGCCAGCGACTCCACGCCACGCAGGCGCCGTTCGATCGTACGCGTCTTGCGGCTGGCCTCGCCGATGCTGCGACCAACCGTGGTGATCTGCTTCTCGGCCTTTTCCAGGATGCCGGCGAACTTGCCGAACTCGCTCTTCACCGCACCCAGCAGGCTCCACACCTCGCTGGAACGCTGCTCGATGGCCAGCGTGCGGAAGCCCATCTGCAGACTGTTGAGCAGGGCGGTGACCGTGGTTGGCCCGGCCACCACCACGCGGTGCTCGCGCTGAAGCAGATCAACCAGGCCCGGGCGCCGGATCACTTCGGCATACAGGCCTTCGGTGGGCAGGAACATCACCGCGAAGTCGGTGGTGTGCGGCGGCGCGATGTACTTGTCGCAGATCGACTTCGCCTGCACGCGTACCGCGCGCTCCAGCTGGATGCCTTGCAGGCGCACACCCTCGGCGTCGCCCTGCTCCTGCGCGTCCAGCAACCGCTCGTAGTCCTCACGCGGGAACTTGGAGTCGATCGGCAACCACACCGGCGTGTCGTCGCCGCTGCGACCTGGCAGGCGCACCGCGATATCAACCATCTCGCCGCTGTCCGGGCGCACCTTCACCGCACGTGCGTACTGCTCCTGGGTCAGCGTCTGCTCGAGAATGTTCTCCAGCTGCACTTCGCCCCAGCTGCCGCGGTTTTTGACGTTGGTCAGCACGCGCTTGAGGTCGCCGACGCCGGTGGCCAGCTGCTGCATCTCGCCGAGGCCGCGCTGCACCTGCTCCAGGCGTTCGGAGACCAGCTTGAAGGAATTGCCCAGGCGGGTTTCCAACGTCGACTGCAGCTTCTCGTCCACGGTGTGGCGCATCTGCTCCAGCTTCTGCGCATTGTCGTTCTGCAGCGCGCGCAGCTGTTCTTCCAGGGTCGTGCGCATTTCAGCGATGCGTTGCTCGTTGCGCTGGGTCAGTTCCTGCAGGCGCAGGCCCAGGCTTTCGGTCAGGCGCTGCTGCGACTGCGCACCTTCCTCGCGACCCTTGCGCGCATCGTCCACCAGGGTCTGGCGCAGCGCGCCGAGCTGGGTATCGGTGCGCCCGGTGAGTTCCTGCAGCTGCTGGCCGAAGGCATGGATGCGTGCCTCCTGCTGCTGGCCGAACACTTCCAGCTGCGCGCGCAGTTCCTGCAGGCGTTGGCCCATCAGCGCACCACTGCGCTGCTGGCTTTCAGCCGCTTCGGCACGCGCCTTGCGCGCGTCTTCGCCGAGCGCTTCGCGCAGCAGGTCCAGGCGCTGGTCGGTGCGGGTGGACAGATCGGTCAGCGCACGGGCGAAGCCATCGAGCTGTTCGCGCAGTTCACTGCGCCCGGAGCGCGCTTCCTCACGCACGGCCTGTTCCAGGCGGTCGTGCGGCGGGCGGCGCAGCAGGGCGACCAGCTGCAGGATGAGCACGGCCAATAGAAGGCCGGCAATAAGCAGATATTCGGTTTGCATGGGGCAAGTGTAGGCTGGCCGAGTCTCAACTGCTGCGTCAGGACCATGCTCACCCTGTACGGAAAGGCGACCTCGATCAACGTGCGCAAGGTGCTGTGGCTGGGCGCCGGGCTGGATCTCCCGCTCCACCACGAACCGGCGCCATCGCCGGCGCTGCTGGCCACGCTGAATCCGAACCTGCAGGTACCGGTGCTGCGCGATGGCGACTTCGTGCTGTGGGAATCCAACAGCATCTGTCGTTACCTGGCCACGCGTGCCGGCCGCGACGACCTGCTGCCCGCCGCCGCCCAGGCCCGCGCCCGGGTGGAGCAATGGATGGACTGGCAGGCCAGCGACCTCAACAGTGCCTGGCGGCAGGTGTTCATGGCCCGTGTCCGCCAGCATCCGGATCATCCGGATGACGCCCGCGCCGAGGCCAGCCTGGTGCAGTGGAACCGGCTGATGGGCGTCCTTGATGCACAGCTGGCCACTACCGACGGCCATGTGGCGGGCAACACCTTCACTCTGGCCGACATCGTGCTCGGGCTGTCGACCCAACGCTGGCGCAGCACGCCGGGCAGCAAGCCGGTACTGGCACACGTAGATGCCTGGTTCGAGCGCCTGCGCGAACAACCCGGTTTCGCCGAATACGTCGACAACGGTGTGGCCTGAAGCAGGGGTCAGATCCCTTTCCCAAGGGGAAAGGGATCTGACCCCTTCGGCGCGGAAACAACCTGCCTTACCAGCCTTCCAGCACGATCTTGCCCTTTGCGCGATGGCTCTCCAGCAGCGCATGCGCGCGCCGCAGGTTGCCCGCGTCGATGCGGCCGAAGTGCTCGCCCAGGGTGGTCTGCAGCACACCGCCATCGATCAGCTCGGCCACCCGGTTCAACAGATCGTGCTGGCGTTGCATGTCGGCGGTGCGGTACAGCGGCCGGGTGAACATCGATTCCCAGTGCAGGGACAGTGCCTTGCGCTTGAGTGCCATCACATCCAGCTGGCCCGGATCATCGATCAGCCCCAGCTGGCCCTGCGGCGCCAGCAGTTCCACGATCTGCGCGTAGTGCTGGCCGGTATGGGTCAGGCTGGCCACGTGCTGTACCTCGCTGATGCCAAGCCGTGCCAGGCCTTCGGCCAACGGCAGGCTGTGGTCGATCACATGATGCGCGCCCATCGCATAGACCCAATCCTGGGTATCCGGACGCGAGGCGGTGCCGATCACGGTCAGCTTGGTCAGCTTCCGCGCCAGCTGCACCAGGATCGAACCAACGCCACCGGCAGCACCGATCACCAACAGGGCCTGCCCTTCGCCACCGCCCTCGGGAATGCGCAGGCGGTCGAACAGCAGCTCCCAGGCGGTGATCGCAGTCAGTGGCAACGCGGCGGCGGCGGCATCACCCAGACTGGCCGGCTTGCGGCCGACGCTGCGTTCGTCCACCAGCTGGTACTCGGCATTGCTGCCCGGGCGGTCGATGACGCCGGCGTAGTAGACCGCGTCACCGGGCCGGAACAGGGTCACCTCGCTGCCCACCGCGTCGACGATGCCGACCGCGTCCCAGCCCAGCACGCGCGGGCCGTCGGTGGCCACGCCGCGGCGGACCTTGGTGTCGACCGGGTTCACCGCCACCGCGCGCACCGCCACCCGCAGGTCACGCGGGCCGGGCTGCGGCAGCTCCAGTTCGATGTCGATCAGGGCCTGGGCATCATCGATCGGCAGGCCGGCATGGGTATAGGCAATGGCGCGCATGGCAGCGGTCCAGTGGGGAAGGAGGCGACAGGTTGCGCCGCGCATGGCCCCGCAGAAAGGCGCAGAATCAGTCAGCACTTTCACTCTGGCAATGAAGATGATCCGCTTCGACGACCTGCAGCTGTTCGTCCGCACCGCCGCACTGGGCAGCTTCTCGCAGGCGGCACGCGAGGCCGATCTGCTGCCTGGCCAGGTTGCTGCGGCAGTGGCACGGCTGGAGCGCGAACTGGACCTGCGGCTGTTCGTGCGCACCACCCGCAGCCTGCGCCTGACCGGCGAGGGCGCCCTGTACCTGCCCTATGCACAGGAAGTGCTGGCTACCCTGCGTGAGGGCCAGGCGCGCGTGCAGGGCGAGGATGCCGAACTGCATGGCACCCTGCAGCTGTCGGCGCCGTCGGACTTCGGCCGCAACCTGCTGCTGCCGTGGCTGAGCGCCTTCCGCGCCGCGCACCCGCGGCTGCGCCTGCACCTGCGCCTGTCCGACGAAGTGGCCGACGTGTTCCGCGATCCGGTCGACGTGGCGATCCGCATCAGCCACTTCGACGACGCCAGCTACGTGGCGTTGCCCCTGCTGGAAGGCAACCGGCGCGTGCTGGCAGCCGCACCCGATTACCTGCAGCGGAACGGCATGCCCACGCGCCTGGAGGATCTGCGCGAGCACGATTGCCTGGTCTATCAACTCAATGGCCGCGCCTACGATCGCTGGTCGTTCGACGTGGATGGACGCCGCGTGGTGATGCCGGTGCGCGGCCCATTGGTCTGCGACGATGCCGACGTGGTGCGGCGCTGGGCGGTGGCCGGCGAAGGCATCACCTACAAATCCTGGCTGGACCTGCGCGAGGACGTGCTGGCCGGGCGCCTGCAGCTGCTGCTGGATGGTGTTGGCAGCAGCATTCCGCTGCAATTGGTGTGCCCGCACCGCAAGCAGTTCTCGCCGGCGGTACGGCAACTGCACGCGCAGCTGCGGCAGCACCTGCAACCGCTGCTGTCTGGCATGCCCAGTGGCCTCACCCGCCCCCTGTCGCCAACTGCGGCGCTGGCCGACAATGGCGGCCCCCCGTAACAAGAGGACGCCGCCATGCCGTGGATGGGCATCCAGGACCTGTGGACGTTTCTGGTCGCCGTGCTGGTGTTTCTCGCCCTGCCCGGCCCCGGCACCTTCACCCTGCTGACCGCCACCGGCCGTGGCGGCGTGCGTGGCGGCTACACCGCGCTGGCCGGCCTGCTGGTCGGTGACCAGATCCTGATGTGGCTTGCGCTGGCCGGCGTGGCCGCGCTGCTCAAGGCCAACCCACTGGTGTTCCACGCGGTGCAGTACCTCGGCGCGGCCTACCTGGTGTGGGTGGGCATCAGCCTGCTGCGCACGCCCAAGCATGAGGGCGGTGACGCCGGCCCGATCCGCATGCAGCCGGGTCGCTACTTCCAGCAGGCGATCCTGGTCAGCCTGCTCAACCCGAAGGCGATCCTTTTTTACATGGCCTTCCTGCCGTTGTTCATCGATCCGAAGGCGCACCAGGGCATTGCTACCTTCGCGGCGCTGGCCGGCATCATCCTGGTGGTCAGCATCGCCTACTGCTCGATGTTGATCGGGGTCGGCAATCTGGCCCGCCGCCGGCTGATCCAGCACCCGCGGATCAGCGATGCGCTGCGCCGCGTGGCCGGCCTGTTCCTGGTGGGGTTCGGCATCCGGCTGGGGCTGAACGGATGAAACCCTGGCCGACGGCGATGGGCGCCCTGCTGCTTCTGGCCAACACGACCGCCCCGGCGGCCACCGCGCAGGATCATCGCTGCCTGAGCGGCGGCCGCAATGACGGTATCCATCTGGAATGGCGTTGGCTGGATGACGGCCAGGCCGACGTTCGCTATGCCGGACAGCGCGAACGCCTGCTGCTGCGCCGGGTTTCGATGGAGACCACGGTGCTGGCCGAAGACCGTCCCTACCAGTTCGACAGCGTCTGGGAAGAGCACGTCGACGGCCGCCTCAACGGTCGCTACACGATCAGCACGCAGGGTGCGCTGGTGCTGGATCTGCGCTACGAACGCGCCCGCGATGGCCGTCGCACCTCCTTCCACGATGACATCGAGGCCTGGCAGGAAGACGGCTGCCACTGGCCCGGCAAGGCGGCCGAATGAACACCATGGACGACGACATCCTGCTGGAGCGCAGCTGGGAATATCGGGAGGAGATGCTGTACCGGCAGTTGTTCGGCGATACCGGGCCGGGGATCTACCCGATCGATATGGATCTGCTGCGCAACGTCTTCAAGCAGGAGCAGATCGACCCGCGCTGGCTGCATGTCGGCGTCAATGCCTGTCCTCCGCACGGTGATCGAAGGCACTGGATCTATGTCAGCTCCGGCCTGTCCAACCCCTGGGAAGGGCGGCACGAAGATGGCGATTCGGGGTTGGGCATCGAACTGATGCTTGAGACGCAGGAAGAAGCAACGTGGGCACTGACCACTTTGCGCTGGTTCACTGCGTACCACCTGCTGCTGTGCCACTCACGCATGCCCGGCAATCCCTTGGCGCCATGGGACCGGCTGAAGCTGGGAGGTCCGGTGGATCACGCAGGGAGCATGCTGCAGGCGGCCGTCTTCGTTCCGTCACTGCATTTTCCTGGCCCCCATCAATTGCCATCGGGACGATTCGACTTCCTGCAGCTGCTGCCATTGACCCTGCACGAGCACGCGTTCGGCCGCGCCCAGGGCTTCGAAGTGCTGGTGGCCCAGTTGAAAACCCAAGGTGCGGCGCCGGTGGTCGATCCGCAGCGGGTCAGCATCGATCTGGCCCCTGCTCTCACGCTTCAAGCGCCTCCGGGCCCACCTTGAGGGATCGAATCATTTCGAATCCTGCCAGCGTTTGTGCCGATTCCGGCAGCATGCTCGGAGTACAGCCGCGTCGGTGACGCATCTGACCCACGCATGACCCCCGTCAGTGGTAATGCTGCGCTGCGTTCGGTCACACTCGGGAACTTGTCGTTCTCAGTCACCCCTTCCGAGGCCTGCATGTCCCTGTTCCGGCGCAAGTCCCTAGATTCCGTCACCGTCCACGAAGCCGGCAGGCGCCTGGTCCCGACGCTCAGCTGGCCGCACCTGATCGCGCTGGGCATCGGCGCCATCGTCGGTACCGGCATCTACACGCTGATCGGCGTCGGCGCCAACCTGGCCGGCCCGGCGGTACTGATCTCCTTCGCCATCGCCGGCGCGGTGTGCGCCTGCGCGGCGCTGTCCTACGCCGAACTGTCGACGATGATGCCGGCTGCGGGCAGCGCCTACACCTACAGCTACAGCGCGCTGGGCGAAGTGTTCGCCTGGGTGGTGGGCTGGAGCCTGATCCTGGAGTACTCGCTGGTGGTGAGTACGGTGGCGGTCGGCTGGTCGGGTTACTTCGTCGGTTTCCTCGAATGGGTCCACACCCAGTTCGGCTGGAACGTGCAGCTGCCTGCCTGGCTGGCTGCCGGTCCGCACGTGGAAGGCGGCATGATCAACCTGCCGGCGATCGTCATCACCTGGCTGGTGGCACTGATGCTGATGGCAGGCACCAAGGAAAGCGCCACCCTCAACGCCATCCTGGTGGTGTTCAAGCTGATCGCGCTGGCCATCTTCGTGGCCGTGGCCCTTCCCGCCTTCGACAGCAACAACCTGCAGCCGTTCATGCCGTATGGCTTTGCCAAGTCGATGGGCCCCGACGGCGTCGAGCACGGCGTGATGGCGGCGGCGGCGATCATCTTCTTTGCCTTCTACGGCTTCGATGCGATCTCCACCGCAGCCGAGGAAACCAAGAACCCCAGCCGCGACCTGTCGATCGGCATCATCGGTTCGATGATCGGCTGCACCATCGTCTACGTGCTGGTGGCGCTGGCGGCCGTGGGTGCGATGAGCTACGCCGTGTTCGGCCACAGCGCCGAGCCGCTGGCGCTGATCATGCGCCAGCTCGGCCACCCGACCGCAGCAATGGTGATCGGTGTGATCGCGATCATCGCCCTGCCGACCGTGCTGTTGGCCTTCCTGTACGGCCAGAGCCGCATCTTCTTCGTGATGAGCCGCGATGGCCTGCTGCCGCGCGGCCTGTCCAAGGTCAACGCACGCACCGGCACGCCGGTGGCGACCACGCTGTTCACCGCCGTGGTGGTGTCGGCGCTGGCCGGCGTGGCGCGCCTGGACGAGATCGCCGCACTGGCCAACGCCGGTACCCTGGCCGCGTTCACTGCGGTGGGTATCTGCCTGGTGGTGCTGCGCCTGCGCGAACCGAACCGTGAGCGCAGCTTCCGCACGCCGTTGGCCTTCGTGGTCGGTCCGCTGGCCGCGCTGGGCTGCATCTACCTGTTCATCAGCCTGCCACACCGCACCCAGCTGTACTTCCTGCTGTGGAACGTGGCCGGCCTGGTGCTGTACTTCCTGTACAGCCGCCGCCACGCGTTGATCGCGAAATAACTGGTTCACCGGTAGTGCCGGCCGCTGGCCGGCAACTCGGATCCTGTTGATACGGGCAATGCCGGCCAGCGGCCGGCACTACCGCAGGGCGGTCAACCGCCCTGCTTTGCAGCGTAATCCTGCGCCTGGCGCATCACCCGCAGCAGGTTGCCGCCCCAGATGCCGGCAATCTGCTTCTCGGTATAGCCCTTGCGCAGCAGCCACGCGGTGATCTTCGGCAGCTGGCTGACATCGGGCAGGTCACTCAGGCCACCGCCGCCGTCCCAGTCCAGGCCGATGCCCACGTGCTCGGGACCGACCACCTTGAGGATGTGCTCGAAGTGGGCGAAGAAATCGTCCAGGCTGGCATGCCGCACCGGATGCTCGTGGTCCAGCGCCTGCTCGGCCTTCAACAGCGCAACGCCCTGTTCGATGCCCATGCCTTCCCAGCCGCCGAGCTGCTTGCTCAGCGCTTCTTCGGCCTGCTTGCGCTCGGGCGTCTTTGCCGTGTCGATCAGGTAGCCGCCATAGGCATTCACCTGGATCACGCCGCCGGCCTTGGCCAGCGAGCGCAACCGCGCATCATCAAGGTTGCGTGGATGGTTGTAGACCGCCTTGGCCGAACTGTGCGACAGCACGAACGGCACCGGCATCATCGCCAGCAGGTCGTCGAACACTGCATCGGACGCATGCGACTGGTCGATCACGATGCCCAGCTTCACTGCCTGCCGTACCAGATCCTTGCCGGCCGGGCTCAGGCCCTTCCACTCCGCGCCTTTGGGGTCGGTGGCCGAATCGGCGAACTCGTTGTTGGCAAAGTGCACGGTGCTGAGCAGGCGCAGGCCGGCGCGATGGTAGAAGGACAGCAGGCTGGGATCGGCCACCAGCGGGCTGGCATTTTCCATGCTGATGTAGACCACGCGCTTGCCCGCGGCCTTGATCCGCGCCGCATCATCGGCGGTCAGCGCCAGCGCGAAGCGATCGGGATTGGCCGCCAGCATCTCGCGGATCTGCAGCAGCCGCTGCAGGCCATGGTCACGCTCGGCGAGGTGCGCGGCTGGGCTGCGGTCGCCCTGGTCGGTGTAGATCGCCCAGAAGCCACCGTCCAGCGCGCCTTCGACCATGCGCGGGTAGTCCACCTGAGAAAGCGCATTGCGGTCGTGGCGCTGCTGGATGTCAAAGCCGCTGCGACCGAAGTTGGCCGGTGTATCCAGGTGGCTGTCGAGAGTGACCAGGCGCTGCTGCAGTGCCTTGGCACGGGCCAGCTCCTGCGCGCTGAACTCAATGGCGTTGGCGGACAGCGGCGCGCAAAGCGCCAGGGCAAGCACTACGGACAAGCGACGCAACGAAGGCATGGGCATCCACCGATGTTGGGAGACGCCGACCATAGCGCCGTGAGGGTGACCCGGGGTAGTGCCGGACGACAGCGCGCGTGCTCCATTACACTCGGTGGCAGCCGCTAACGGCACTGGCAGCCTCGCGCTGCATTGCTCCTGGAACGGAACCTTGATGTCGCATCCTGTCCCTCCACCACTTCCCAGCGAACACCCGGTTGCCGCCGGGCCCTGCGTCGAACAACTCAAGCGCGATGTGCTGCCGGTCCTGTTCGCCGGGCGCATCGACATCGGTCGCTATGGCCCGGCCGAACTGGCCAGCGCCAGTGCGGAGCCCGCATGGCAGGACGGTAGTGCCAACGCGTTGGCCAAGGCGCTGGCTGAACTGGTCAGCCGCCTCTCCGAGCATGACCCCAATGCACTGCTGGAACGCGCTGGCTGGTGGGACCGGTTCACTGGTGCCGACATCGAGCAGCGCCTGCGTCGACGCATCGCGCTGGGGGGAAACGGTGACGTCCTGGCCGAGATCGAGCGCCAGGCGATCGCGGTGCGCGGCAGCGTCGATCGGTTGAACGCACAGCTGGAGCTGCATGACGTGCAGGGCGCCCACTTGCAGATCTACATCGATGCGGGCGTGCAGTTCCTGCAGGAACTGCCTCCGGGCAGTGGTGCCAGTGACGATCCGATGGTGCTGGATCGACCGGTGGAGCGCCTGCAGCGCCGCATCGCCAACCTGACCGCGCTGCTGGCCAGCCATTCGATGAGCCGGATCCAGGTGCAGCTGGCGCGCAACCACGCCATCGAACTGCTGGACCGCTACAGCGAGACGGTGCAGATCCTGCTGCCGATCTGGCGCCAGACCATCCTCGCCCTGCACAACAACGACAACGCCAGCCCGCAGATGGTCGCCCGCGCCTCGCAGGCACAGGACCAGTTGAAACAGGCCCTGCAGCAGCTGCTGCGCACTTCCGGAGAACCGGCATGATCACGTCCCGGCCCGACCCACTGAGGGTACCGGCGGAACTGCAGCCGCGGGTCGAAGCCGTTCCCGGACTGCGCGCGCTGTATCGCCGGGGTTCGTTCGCACGCACCCTGGGTCTGGCGTGTCTGGCGGTGCTGCCGGCCACTGCGCTGCTGTCCATGATATTCCTGCAGGGGCTGACTGGCAGTCCGCCCTCGGCACACGTGCCGGCCGGCTACGGTACTGATCCCGGCACGTCTGCCATGCTGCTGCTGGCCAGCCTGATCCTCTTTGGCGGGTTGCTGTTCTGGATGGGATTCGGCCTGCGCAGGGTGCTGCTCAACCGCGGCGTACGCCACTTCACCTTCTCGTTCGTGATTGGTGGCTCGTTGCTGGTCGGCTTGCTGTTCGGCAACGGAATCGTCAGTCCCGACTTCAGCCGGGCTGACGCCGGCGATGGCACGAAGCTCGACAGCAGCCAGCTCGGCAAGCTCATCGACAGCCCGGGTTTCACGACGCTCAGCCCGCAATGGCAGGGCTACCTGCAGGCGCAGCGCTCGCTGGCAAGACCCAGCATCCCTTTGAACGATATCGGCCAGGCCATCGCCCGCGGCGAGGACATCGGTATCACGGTGCCTGATGTCATCCGTGCGCGCTTTGAAGCCAAAGCCAAGGTTCCCTATTCGGCGCGCAGCCAAGCGTGGCTGCATGCCCATGGGCTACGCATGGGCGTGTTGCACTTCATCGGCATGGCGATCGCCTGGTCGCTGCTGCTGCTTGTCATCGCTGGCGTCGGCCTGACCACTCTGGGCTACCACGTGCGCGGTCGGGCCCGGGTGATCAACGGCCTGCTGCAGCAACTTCAGCCGCCGCCCCCGCGGGCCGGCGCACAACCCTGAGGTATTACCGGCCGGCGACCGGCAACACACCTGCCATGGATCAGTCCACCACGCGGCAGAACACGGCCTTCAGGTAACGCGATTCCTGCACGTGGGCCATGAACGGATGGTCCGGGCCAGCGCCGGCCACCTTCAGGATCTGGATCGTGCGACCGGAGAAGTACGCCGCACGACGCAACATGTCGAGGAACTGATCCTCAGCCACCAGGCCGGTGCAGGAGAACGTGGCGAACAGGCCACCGGGCTTGACCACGCCCAGCGCCAGCTTGTTCATGTCCAGGTACTTCTTCAGCGCGGTGATGACCTGGTCGCGGTCGCGGGTCATCTTGGCCGGGTCCAGGATCACCACGTCGTACTGCTCGCCGCGGTTGGCGGCATCGCGCAGCCACGGGAAGATGTCGGACTGGACGAACTTCGGGCGCACGTTGTTCAGGCGCGAATTGCCCTTGGCGATCTGGATGACGTCTTCATCGATATCGATGCCGACCACTTCCGAAGCGCCACGCGCCGCCGCATACACGGCGAAGCCGCCGGTGTTGCAGCACAGGTCCAGCACGCTCTTGCCTTCCACCTGCTGGCTCAGCCACTCGCGGTTCTCGCGCTGGTCGGCAAAGAAGCCGGTCTTGTGCGCACCGGCCGGGTCGGCGCGGAACTTGATGCCGTACTCGGTGATCACCGACGCTTCGGTGGTGGTGTTGCCATGGAAGTCGAAGCTCTCCTGCTTCTGCACGTGCTCATCGGCGAAGCTGTGGAAACGGCAACCCGGGAACTGCTCGCGCAGCGCTTCGTAGATCCATTCGCGGTGGCGGAACATGCCGGCGGCGAAGAACTCGACCACCACCAGATCGTTGTATCGGTCCACCACCAGGCCGGACAGGCCATCGCCTTCGCTGTGCACCACGCGCCAGGCGTCGGACACCGCATCGAGCTTCAGCACCTCACGGCGCAGCGACACGGCCTGGGCGATCTTGCGCGAGAACCAGCCGGCATCCACCGGCACGTTCTGATCGGTTTCGAGGATGCGCACGGCGATGCGCGAGTGCCCGTTGTAGAACCCGCGGCCGATGAACTCCCCGTCCACGCCGACCACGTCGACGATGGAACCGGGCTTGGGCCGGACGGTCGGCTTCTCGACCAGTTTCTGGAAGATCCACGGGTGGCTGGAGCGCCACGCATTCTTGAGGCGGACAATCGGAAGGGGGGTATTCATCCACCTATTGTAAACCGGGCGCCGGGGTCAGATCCCCGCACGGGCTCTGACCCCGGCCGGCATGCGAACCAAGGTTGGCATCTACCAGAGCGGGGACCCCGGCCACCGGGCATTTGACGGCAGCCCGGCCAGGCCGCAGAATCGGCGCCAGAAGGGGAGTAGCTCCCAGACGTTGTCGCCGTCATTTCGAGCCCGCAGGCTCCGGTGCAACGGCAGTTCCAGCCGACTGGAACTGCGAGCGAGACCTTCGCCGTACTGGCGAAGCTCTGTCCCTGGATCCCCCTCCCGATCCTCCGTTGCAGATCCTCGCCGTCCGGCCTGGCATTCATTTTTCCAACGGACATTCCCAATGCAGACGATCGGTAACGTGTGGTTGTGGGGCGGCTTCGGAGCAGTGGTGATCATCGCCCTGCTGGTCGACCTCGTGTTGATGCGCCATGGTGGACCGCACAAGGTCACCTTCAAGGAGGCCCTGTGGTGGTCCATCGGCTGGGTCGCGCTGGCCCTGCTGTTCAACGCCGGCCTCTGGTACTACCTGAATGAGACCGCGGGCCAGGTGGTGGCCAACAAGGTCGGCCTCGAATTCCTGACCGGTTACCTGGTCGAGAAGGCGCTGGCGGTCGACAACATCTTTGTCTTCCTGATGATCATGAGCTACTTCGCGGTGCCGGAGGAGCAGCGCCAGAAGGTGCTGATCATCGGCATCCTGGGCGCGATCGTGCTGCGTACGGTCATGATCTTCGCCGGCAGCGTGCTGATCACCCAGTTCCATTGGCTGCTCTACGTGTTCGGTGCCTTCCTGCTGTTCACCGGCTGGAAGATGTGGTTCGCCGCCGGCCAGGAACCGGACCTGGAGGCCAACCCCGCCCTGCGCTGGATGCGCAAGCACCTGCGCCTGCTGCCGGATTACGCCGGCAACGCGATGAGCGTGAAGCGCGACGGCGTGCGTTGGTTCACCCCGCTGTTCGCGGTGCTGATCCTGATCGCGGTGACCGACGTGATCTTCGCCGTGGACAGCATCCCGGCGATCTTCGCCATCACCACCGACCCGTTCATCGTGCTCACCTCCAACGTGTTCGCGGTGCTGGGCCTGCGTGCGATGTTCTTCCTGCTGGCCGGCATGGCCGACCGCTTCCACCTGCTGCCGTACGGTCTGGCACTGGTGCTGGGCTTCATCGGCATCAAGATGATGATCATCGACCTGTTCAAGATCCCGACCCCGGTGTCGCTGGGCGTGGTGGCGGTGATCATCGCCGCGACCGTGGTGCTGAGCCTGAAGTACCCGCCGAAGGAAGGCTCCGGCCACGCCTGATCACGGCCGGCCGGCGGGATTGTCCCGCCGGCCGCACCCCACTCTCCCGCCGCGGTGGCCTTGGTTTCGCGCCAGTCACCGCCATTGCTGAGGTATGAACAGCAACGCGCCCCTGCCCGCTGGCGACGCGCCAGCCCCCCGCAATGACCGCATGCGTATCCTGCGGGCGTTCAACGTCAGCCTGGCCGCGGTGCTGGTACTGATCGCCGTGTTCGCGCTGCAGGGCACGTTCGACTGGCGGCCATGGGCGGTTGCGCCACTGGAAGCGAAGGGCCTGCTTGGCCTGATCGGCGGCCCGCTGCTGCATGCCTCGGTCGAGCACATCGCCGCCAACAGCATCGCCATCCTGATCCTCGGCACCCTGGCCGGCAGCGTCTATCCCAAGGCCACCCTGCGCGCACTGCCGCTGTTGTGGCTGGGCTCGGGGATCGGCGCGTGGATGCTCGGCAATCCGGGCAGCGTGCACCTGGGTGCCAGCGGCGTGACCCATGGCCTGATGTTCCTGCTGGCCAGCCTCGGCCTGCTGCGCCGCGACCGTGCGGCAATCGCCACTGGACTGATCGGCATGCTGTTCTATGGCGGCATGCTGATGACCATCCTGCCGCACGCCGATGGCGTGTCCTGGCAGTCGCACATGGGCGGCGCCTTCGCCGGCATCATCGCTGCGCTGCTGTTCCGCAACGCCGATCCGCTGCCGCCCCGCCAGCGCTACAGCTGGGAAGACGAAGAGGACACGGTCGAGCCGCTGGCCGACGACGAGCTGGAACCGCCGTCGCCGCAACGCGTGCCGGTGCTGTGGCAGCCGCGAGAGGGCCAGGACTACGTGGTGATCCCGTTCCGCCGGCCGGACGAGCCGCGCGGTTGATCTGGTGGACCCGCCGGGCATGGCCCGGCGCTACCGTTTGTGGATCTCTCGGGTAGCGCCGGGCCATGCCCGGCGTCATTGACGGGTCAGTCCGTCGCGTTGCCCGCCGCGCCCATCCCATCCACCGCCTGCCGGCCCAGTGCCGGGTCGTCGGTGAAGAAGGCATCGATGCCAGTGGCCAGATAGGCGCGCATCTCGGCAACCGACCCCTCTGCATTGCGCGCCTTGTCGGCGCCCTTGCGCAGGTTGCTGGCCTGGAAATGGTTCTCCGGGCGGAAGGTATACGGAATCACCATCAGGCCCACTGCATGTGCGTCCTGTACCAGCGTGGTCGGTGTCCCCAGTGCGCCCTTGGCGTCCAGCGGAATGATCGAGCGCAGCTCCGGGCCGATGCTGTCGGCGTAGCTGGCGATGTCCTTCAGTCCAGCCGGCGTCATCATCTGCGCGTAGGTCAGCTTGCCACCGGCCTTGGCGACGTCGGCCGGCTGGGTATCGCCCTTCCACAGCAGCTGCAGCAGGCGGATGTTGCTGTCCCGCCCGATCTTGCCGCGCAGGTAGCGCAGGTTGGCGGTCTCGAACGACTGGATGGTGACCGGCCCGACGTTGGTGTAGGCGTTGCCGCGCAGCGCGGCGAGCAGCTTGTCTTCCATCGGCAGGCCGATCGACTGGAAGTAGGTCGGATGCTTGATCTCCGGCACCAGACCGATGCCGCGGTTGGCACGACCGGCCTGCTGCACCAGGAAGGCCAGGATCTCGTCGAGGCTGGCAATGCGGAACTGGCCATCGTAGGCGGTGCTGCGCAGCTCCGGCAGGCGCTCGCGCGCGTACAGGGTCTTCAGCTCGGCCAGGGTGAAGTCTTCGGTGAACCAGCCCTCGACCTTCTGCCCGTCGATGACCTTGCTGGTCCGGCGGCTGGCAAATTCCGGATGCGAGGCGACATCGGTGGTGCCGCTGATCTCGTTCTCGTGGCGGGCCACCATCACCCCGTCCTTGGTCATCACCAGGTCCGGTTCGATGTAGTCGGCGCCGTCGGCGATGGCCTGCGCATAGGCGGCCAGGGTGTGCTCGGGCAGCAGCGCGCTTGCGCCGCGATGGCCATAGACCGACACCTTGTGCGCGGCCGGGGTGGAGGATTCAGCACTCATGGCCACCGATGGTGCCACGGCCAGCGACAACAGCAACGCACAACCCCACGACTTCACTGCGACTTCCCCAAGCGGTATGTGATGGGCGTCAGTATGCGGCGGGAATGTGACAGGAGGGGGACCCCATGGATCCGGTAGTCGCCGACCTTGGTCGACGCTCTGCCAGCCGGCGTCCATGACCCCGGACGCCCTGTGCCAACCAAGGTTGGCACCTACCAGAGCGGAGGTTGGCACCTGCCAGAGCATGAGCCGCGCGATTGATCGATGACGGGGTCAGAGATCCCTTCGGGGATCTGACCCCGACCTTACTTGCCGATGCAGAAACTGGAGAAGATCCTTCCCAGCAGGTCATCGGCACTCATCTGCCCGGTGATCTCGCCCAGCGCGTCGTGGGCCAGCCGCAGTTCTTCGGCGGCCAGCTCCAGGTGTTCGTGGGCCAGCTCGCCATCGGCGCGCTGCGCGTGTTCCTGCGCACGCTCGATTGCATCCACATGCCGCGTGCGCGCGGAGAACTCGCCATCCACCTGCTCCCCTGCCCCGGCCGAGGCAATCGAGCGCAGGCGCGCATGCAGGTCTTCCAGACCAGCGCCGGTGGCAGCCGAAACGAACACGCGGTCCGGATCGTCCAGTGCCGGCAACGCGTCCAGCAGATCCGACTTGTTGTGGATGTAGACCTTGTGCGGCACGGCGGCCACGGCTTCGCCCAGCGCCGCTTCACCGGCCGCCGGGTCGCGCGCATCCAGCACGATCAACGCCAGGTCGGTGCGCTCGATCTCCACATGGGCGCGGCGCATGCCTTCGCGTTCGATGGCATCGCCGCCGTCGCGCAGGCCGGCGGTATCGACCAGGGTCAGTTCCAGGCCATCCAGGCGGATGGTCTCGCGCAGGGTGTCGCGGGTGGTGCCGGCAATGTCGGTGACGATGGCGCGCTCGCTGCCGGCCAGGGCATTGAGCAATGAACTCTTGCCCGCATTGGGCGGCCCGATCAGCACTGCATGCAGGCCATCGCGCAGGCGACGGCCGCGTTCGGCATCGCGGCGCAGCAGGTCCAGGTCACTGCGCGCCTGCTTCAGCCCACGCCGTACCTGCGCCCCACCAAGCGTATCCAGCGGTTCGTCGGCGAAGTCGATGGCCGCTTCCACGTGGATGCGCAGCAGCACCAACTGCTCGACCACGGCGTCGATGCGGCGCGAGAACACGCCATCCAGCGAACGCCGTGCGGCGCGTGCGGCACGGTTGTCGCCTGCGGCAATCAGGTCGGCGATGGCCTCGGCCTGGGCCAGGTCGAGCTTGCCGTTGAGGAACGCCCGTTCGCTGAATTCACCCGGCCGCGCCTGACGCGCACCGAGCGCGATGCAGCGCGCGACCAGTTGCTGCAGCAGCACCGGGCTGCCATGTCCCTGCAGTTCCACCACTTCTTCGCCGGTGAAGCTGTTCGGCGCCGGGAACCACAGCACGATGCCATCATCAATGACCTCGCCGTCGGCATCGCGCAGGCGTGCGTAATGCGCGTGGCGCGGGCGCAGCGCAGGCGCACCCAATGCGTTGGCGATGGCCGCAGCGCGCGGACCGGACAGGCGCAGCAGACCGACTCCACCCGCGCCGGGTGCGCTGGCGATGGCCACGATGGTGTCGGTGCGGATCGCGTCGTTCATGGCTCAGAGTTTCTCCAGCTGCGCGCGCGCCTGCGCCGCGCCGCTGCCCTGCGGCTGCAGCGCCAGATAGGTGGTATAGGCCTGCTTCGCCTTGGCCTTGTCGCCGGCGTTGAAGTAGGCATCGCCAAGATTCAGATAGGCCACCGCACGCGACGGGTCGATCTTCAGCGTGTTCTCCAACCAGCGCGCGGCTTCGGCATAGCGTTGCTGGCGGTAGTAGACAAAGCCCAGGTTGTTGGCGGCCTGGGCGAAGTCCGGGCGCAGCTTCAACGCTTCGGTGAACTGCGCGACGGCTTCGTCGTACTGCTTCTCGCGGTACAGCTGCAGGCCACGGTCATTGGCCTGCTGCGCGCGCTGGCGGTCGGAGGCAGGTCCGGCAGTGGGCACCACCAGCTTGGCCTTGCCGCCCTGCAGGTCGGCCACGGTCACTGGCGCCTGAGCACCCTTGGCTTCGCTGGCGGCATCGACCTTGTTGTTCAGCGCGATCGCATCGGCAGTCAGCTGGCGCGTGTCGGCATTGAGGAATTCCTGGCTGTCCGGCACCTGGAACACGAACTCGCCGCCCTGCGAACCGGGCAGGCTGCCGAAGGCCGGTGTCTGGTGTGAAACCGCGGACACCGCCGGCGCCACGTAGGCGGCCAGTTCGGTGCCAGTGATCAGGCCATCGCCATTGAGGTCCCCCTTGCCGGCCAGCGCCTGCAGCAGCACCCAGGTGAACACCGAATGGCCGTTCGGGCCGGCATCGGCGACCTGCTGGTCCGCACCGCCGGCGGTGAGCATCTGCCGCGCGCTGCGACGCGCATTCTCGCGCAGGAACGACGACGACGACGGGCCACCGCGGGTCAGGCCCAGGCCGCTGTAGCAGGCATCCATCACGAACATCACATGCTTGGCCTGCATGCTCTCGGCGATGTTCTGGATGTCGGTCATCGCGATGGCGTCGGTGGCAAATTCCTTCGGATCCGAATCGACCGGGATGATGTAGCCGAGATCGCGCCCGGAGGCGAGCTGGCGGGTCGCGCCATGGCCGGCGAAAAACACGAACACGCGGTCGTTCTTGCCGGTGCGGTCATCGGCCAGGCGGTCGTGGAAGGCGGCCAGGATGTTGTTGCGGGTGGCCTGCTCGTTCTTCAGCACGATCACCTGCGAGGACGGGAAGCCGAACTGCCCGGTCAGGGTATCGGCCACCGCCTGCGCGTCATGGCTGGCGTACTCCAGCTTCGGCCACTTGGCGTAGGTGTCGATGCCGACCACGATCGCCCACGACTTCTCGTAGCCGGTGGTGACGGTGGCGGCACGGGCCTCGCCCTTGCGCGCGCGGGCGACAGTGAATTCACGGCCATTCCAGCCGGCGAACTGGTAGCCGTCGGCAATCAGCCGGTCGAGAATCTGCGGCAGCGCCTTCACCGCCCGGTCGTGGATGTCGTGGAACAGGATGATGCCGCGCTGTTCCTTGTTCACCTGGTCGAGCACGCGCTGCACGATCGACTCCGGCACCGGGTCGGCCCAGTCCATCGAGTCGATGTTCCACATGATCGACTTCAGCCCGGCCTCGTTGAGCAGCTGCAGGCCTTCGGCATTGCGCGCGCCGTACGGGAAGCGGAACAACGGCGCGCGCTTGCTGTCGACATCCTTCAGCAGCGTATCGGTGTCGAGCACCTGCTGGCGCAGCGCGTCGCCGGTGGTACGCGACAGCTGGGCGTGGGTCAGGCTGTGGTTGCCCACGGCGTACCCATCTTCCATCAGGTTGCGGCTGATCTTCGCCATCGGCCCGAGGCTGACTTTGCCATCACTCTCGACCTTGCCGAGGTTGCGGCCGACTTCGAAGAACACGCCCGGTACGTCGTAGCGCTTGAGGATCGCCACCACTTCATCGGTGTAGGCCTTGTGCGGGCCATCGTCGAAGGTCAGCACCACGGTCTTGGCGGGCAGGTCGCGGCCGAAGATCTCGCGGTCGCTGTCCTTCATCGACATCGGGTACGGCTCGATCACCCCGTAGTCGCGCAGGATCGCTTCGCGGCTGTAGTCCTTGTGCAGGTGGGCGATGTAGTCATCCCACTTCTCGCGCTTCAGCTCGATGGCGCGGGTGCGCTCGAAGCGGCTGAAGATGCGGGTCAGTTCCTGGTTGTAATTGCGCTCGATCTCGTCGAGTGCCTCCAGGTCCTCGCCGACGCGCTGGTGCAGCTTCACCGCCGGCAGCGAGGAATCGGCGCCGACCCGCTCGTGCAGATCACGCAGTACTTCGCGGAAGGCCAGGCGATCGGCATCAAACAGTTCCGGTGCGGATTCGATGTAATCCAGCACCGTGCCAAGGGTGGCGAAGCGCTGCGGGCTGGAACCGCGCAGCAGGGTGTCGAACTGCGCGGCGATGGCCGCACGCTGCTCCAGGCCATCGTGGAACAGTTGCTGGCCGATCTGGGTGGAGGTGCTGCGGTCGGCGGCCGACTGCTGTTCTTCGTCGGCCAGCAGCACGATGATCCGACGGTAACCGTCGAGCTGCTTCTGCAGCGCAGCCAGCAACGGCGCGGCGGCAGGATCGGCGGCGGCCGCGGCTTGTGCGCTGGGCTGGGTCACGCCGGTTACCGGTGCCTTCGCGTCCTTGTCGCCACAGCCGGCAACGACCAGGGTCAACAACAGCGAGGGCAGGAACAGGCGGAACGACGACGCACGCGGCATGGCGGACTCGATGGATGCAGGAACGGTGTGTGTGCCGGCGATTCTAACGCCGGATGCGAAAAGCCCGCCTTGCGGCGGGCTTCTGCGGGGGTCAGCCGGCCAGCGGCCGGCTCTACCGATTACTTCTTCTTGACCGGGGCCGGTGCGGTGGTGGCCGGAACCGGCTCGCCGCCATGGCGCTTGGTCATCCACCACTGCTGCAGCAGGCCCAGGCCGCCGTTGACCACCCAGTACAGGACCAGGCCGGACGGCATGAAGGCCATCATGACGCCGAACACCAGCGGCATGAACTGCATCATCTTCTGCTGCATCGGGTCCATGCCCGGTGCCGGGGTCAGCTTCTGGGTGAACCACATCACCGCCACGTTGATCACCGGCAGGATGAAGTACGGGTCGCGCGCGGTCAGGTCCTGGATCCAGCCGAACCAGGGCGCCTGGCGCAGTTCGACCGATTCCACCAGCACCCAGTACAGCGCGAAGAAGATCGGCATCTGGATGAGGATCGGCAGGCAGCCGCCCATCGGATTGATCTTTTCCTTCTTGTACAGCTCCATCATCGCGGTCTGGAACTTCTGGCGGTCATCGCCATAGCGTTCCTTCAACTGCGCGATGCGCGGCTGGAAGCGACGCATCTTGGCGCCACTCTTGTACTGGGTCGCCGACAGCGGGTACAGCACCAGCTTCAGCAGCACCACCAGGCCGACGATCGCCCAACCCCAGTTGCCAACCAGCTTGTGCACCTGGTTCAGCACCCAGAACAGGCCCTGGCCGATCACCGCCATCATCGAGAAGCGGCTGTAGTCGACCACGCGGTCCAGGCCCGGCACGTCTTCCTTTGCAATCAGGTTGACCAGCTTCGGGCCGACCCACAGGCGGGCTTCGGTGCTGGTGGACTGGCCAGGGGCCACGGTGAAGGCCGGGCCACGCGCTTCGATCAGGTCACGACCGGCCACCTGCGACAGCACGTAGTGTGCGGTCTGGTCCTTCTGCGGGATCCAGGCGGTGAAGAAGTGGTGCTGCAGCATCGCCAGCCAGCCGCCGGTGATGTTCTGGTTCAGCGTGCCGTCTTCCAGGTAGTCCTTGAACGCACGACGCTGGTACTTCTTGTCGTTGTCGTACCAGGTGGCGCCGTTGAAGCTGAAGGAATCCGGGTTGGTCATGCTCCGCGACAGGATGGTCGGGGTGCGGTCCAGGGTGCGGTAGACATAGCCGTTCCAAGGAGCGGCGCCGGTGTTGCTGACTTCATCCTTGAAGCGCACGGCATACTCGTTGCGCGAGACGGTCAGCGTGCGCTTGATGGTCACGCCGTTGTCGGCGGTCCACACGAACGGGATCTGCAGCTCGTTCTGGCCCTTGGCCAGCACGAAGTCCTTGGTGTCACCGACCAGCTTGAAGCCGTCGGCACCCGGCACCGGGGTGTTCTTGTCTTCACTGGCCCAGCCACTGATCGCGCTGTACGGATGCGCGGGGTCTTCGGTCAGCAGGCGCACCGGCGGGCTGCCTTCGTCCTTGGTCTGCGGGAACTGCAGCAGCTCGGCGTCGAGCACGCGGCCGCCATCGAGCACCAGGCGCAGCACGTCGGTGGTGACGGTCACGCGCTGGCTGGCCGGCGTGGCACTGGCCTGGGCCTGCACTGCGGCCTGGCCCGGGGCGCCCGGGACCTGCGCGTTGGGTACGCTGCCCGGGGTCGCGCCCGGAACACTCTGTGCAGCGGCCGGAGCCGACGTGGTCGTCGGTGCCGGGGTCGGGGCAGCCTTTTCGCGGCTCCACTCCATCCACAGCAGCACGGCCACCATCAGCCAGGCAAAAATAAGGAATACGCGGGTCTGGTTCATCAGCGGGCAGGCTCAGCGGTGCCGGAACGCGGTGCCGGCTCGGTCAAAGAGGGAGTTGCGATGCCATCAGGCGGCGGCATTGTGCCGTCCACGCCCGGCGTGGGCAATGCACGCAGGCGCCGCAACAGGCGCAGGTAGGCCTGGCGGATATCGTCGTTGCTGGCGTTACGCGCAGCACTACGAGCCACGACGACGAAGTCGCCTGGCTGCATATCGGTTCGTGTCTGACGCAAGGCGTCGCGCAGGACGCGCTTGATCCGGTTACGCCCAACGGCGTGCGGATCGACCTTGCGGGAAACCGCCAGACCCAGCCTGGCCGGCCGGTCAGCCGGCAGCCAGTGCAGGGTCATCAGCGGATCGGACACACGGCGGGCGCCGTTGAAGACCGTTGAATATTCGGCACGCGTGCGAACCCGCGCAGAGCGAGGGAATCGCTTGCGCGGGTCTGCAGTATTCACTGTCGAATGGATTGCGTCTGCCGCTGGATGCGGCATGGCAATCAGGCGCTCAGGACTTTGCGGCCCTTGGCGCGGCGACGCGACAGGATCTTGCGGCCGTCAGCGGTCTTCATACGGGCACGGAAGCCGTGGTCGCGCTTACGCTTGAGGTTGCTGGGCTGGAAGGTGCGCTTGGTGGCCATGTGGGCCTCTCGTATGAATGGGACGGAAAGAACCGGAAATTTTAGAGAGGTACCCCACCCCGCGTCAACCCCTTGGAGCTACGCGAATTCACCGGCCTGTGCAATAGCTGTGGATGTTTTTGTGAATAAGTAGGGGACAAGCATTCCGAAGCCCTGCGCTCGGTGGTAGTCTGAGCCATCCATTTCCCCCCTTTCCGGCCTGTGTTTGGGCGCCTTGTCGCGTCCATGCCCCGGCCACCGGACGATTATTGCTGATGGATGCCTGGTCCCGTAGTCTCGAGCGCCTCGAAGCGGAGTTCCCGCCGGAAGACGTTCACACCTGGTTGAAGCCACTGCAGGCCGATCTGCGCGTGGACAGCCTGGTGCTGTATGCACCGAATGCCTTCATCGTCGACCAGGTACGCGAACTGTACCTGGCCCGGATCCGCGAGCTGCTGGCCCACTTCGCCGGTTTCAGCGACGTTTTTCTTGAAATCGGCTCGCGCCCGCGGCCCGTGGAGGCGCAGAACGCGCCGGTTTCCACGCCGTCGGCACATGTTTCCAGCGAACCGCAGGTACCGTTCGCCGGCAACCTGGACAATCACTACACCTTCGCCAACTTCGTCGAAGGCCGCAGCAACCAGCTGGGCCTGGCCGCTGCCTTCCAGGCGGCGCAGAAGCCGGGCGACCGTGCGCACAATCCGCTGCTGCTGTACGGAGGCACCGGCCTGGGCAAGACCCACCTGATGTTCGCCGCCGGCAACGCCATGCGCCAGGCCAACCCGGGTGCGAAGGTGCTGTACCTGCGCTCGGAACAGTTCTTCAGCGCGATGATCCGGGCCTTGCAGGAAAAGACCATGGATCAGTTCAAGCGCCAGTTCCAGCAGGTGGACGCGCTGCTGATCGATGACATCCAGTTCTTCGCCGGCAAGGACCGCACCCAGGAAGAGTTCTTCCACACCTTCAACGCGTTGTTCGATGGCAAGCAGCAGATCATCCTGACCTGCGACCGCTATCCGCGCGAAGTCGAAGGCCTGGAAGCGCGCCTGAAGTCGCGGCTTGCCTGGGGCCTGTCGGTCGCGATCGAACCGCCGGACTTCGAGACCCGCGCGGCGATCGTGCTGGCCAAGGCCCGCGAGCGCGGTGCCGAGATTCCCGATGATGTTGCGTTCCTGATCGCCAAGAAGATGCGCTCCAACGTGCGCGACCTCGAGGGCGCGCTGAATACCCTGACCGCTCGTGCCAATTTCACCGGCCGTGCGATCACCACTGAATTCGCCCAGGAAACTCTGCGCGATCTGCTGCGCGCCCAGCAGCAGGCGATCAGCATTCCCAACATCCAGAAAACGGTTGCCGACTACTACGGCCTGCAGATCAAGGATCTGCTGTCCAAGCGCCGGACCCGTTCGCTGGCTCGTCCGCGCCAGGTCGCCATGGCCCTGACCAAGGAGCTGACCGAGCACAGCCTGCCCGAGATCGGCGACGCCTTCGCCGGTCGCGACCACACCACGGTGCTGCATGCCTGCCGGCAGATCCGCACCCTGATGGAGGCCGACGGCAAGCTCCGCGAGGACTGGGACAAGCTGATCCGGAAGCTGAGCGAATGATGCACGTCCGCCGATAAGGCGTCATCGCATAAAACGGTGCAAAATCCGGTAGCAAGCGCGGGACAGGATGTGGATAAAAATGCCGTTCGATTTCGCGGTAAATTTATCCACAGCTTTCCCCACCCCTTGGGGGTTGGTAGTGCAGAGGGTTTCGAGGCCTGAAACTTCTTTTATTACAAAGACTTAGCTGTGTTTTCCAGCGATTCTGGCTCTACCATCACCACCAAGCTTTTGATTTATTCCACATCTTTTTAAAGCATAGGGGCACGGAACCACATGCGTTTCACACTGCAGCGCGAAGCCTTTCTCAAGCCGTTGGCACAGGTCGTCAACGTGGTCGAACGCCGCCAGACCCTTCCGGTTCTGGCCAATTTCCTGGTCCAGGTGCAGAACGGCCAGCTGTCGCTGACCGGTACCGATCTGGAAGTGGAAATGGTGTCGCGGATCGCGGTTGAAGATGCGCAGGACGGCGAAACCACGATCCCCGCCCGCAAGCTGTTTGAGATCATCCGCGCCCTGCCCGATGGCAGCCGGATCACCGTCTCGCAGACCGGTGACAAGATCACCGTGCAGGCAGGCCGCAGCCGCTTCACCCTGGCAACCCTGCCCTCCAACGACTTCCCGTCGGTGGATGAAGTGGAAGCCACCGAGCGCGTTGCGATCGGCGAAGCGACCCTGAAGGAGTTGATCGAACGCACCGCGTTCGCGATGGCCCAGCAGGACGTGCGCTACTACCTCAACGGCCTGCTGTTCGACCTGCGTGGTGATGCGCTGCGTACGGTCGCCACTGACGGTCATCGTCTGGCCCTGTGCGAAACCGATCTGGCCAAGCCCAGCGGTTCCAAGCGCCAGATCATCGTGCCGCGCAAGGGCGTGACCGAATTGCAGCGCCTGCTGGAAAGCGGCGACCGCGAGATCGAGCTGGAAGTCGGTCGCAGCCACGTGCGCGTCAAGCGCGACGATGTCACCTTTACCTCGAAGTTGATCGATGGCCGCTTCCCGGACTACGAAGCAGTGATCCCGATCGGCGCCGATCGCGAGGTCAAGGTGAACCGCGAGTCGCTGCGTGCGTCGTTGCAGCGTGCGGCGATCCTGTCCAACGAGAAGTACCGCGGTATCCGCGTGGAAGTCTCGCCGGGCAACCTCAAGATCAGCGCGCACAACCCGGAGCAGGAAGAGGCCCAGGAAGAGATCGAGGCGGACACCACCGTCAGCGACCTGGCCATCGGCTTCAACGTGAACTACCTGCTGGATGCCCTGTCCGCCCTGCGCGACGAGGAAGTCATCATCCAGCTGCGCGATTCCAACTCCTCGGCGCTGGTGCGTGAATCCAGCAGCGAGAAGTCGCGCCACGTGGTGATGCCGCTGCGTCTCTGACACCAGCGCTGTTCCACGTGGAACCGAACAACGCCCGGGATCTTCCCGGGCGTTTTTTTTGTTCCACGTGGAGCATCGTCATCGAGGGATTTGCGGAACTGAGTCCTGCCTGCCGGTTCTTTCGGATGCTCCGCTTCTCTTCGATCACTTGTGGCATGAAGTGCTGCCTGCGTTGACGAAGAGCGCCCCCAATTCGATGGCTGCTTCCAACGTCATCGCGACGTTGCCGAGAACGAGTTGTGCCGGTGAATCCGCAGAGCGAGGGAGTGCTTCCAGGAAAGCTGAAGTTGAGACGATTTGCGGGGGCTCAGCGATCGATCTGCAGCGCCTGCTGACGCCACTGTCCACAGGGCTGGTGGCGGATGATTCGGGGCCTGCAAAGCTTTTAAATCTGGGTATAAATCTAAAGCATGGTGGTGATGGTAGGGCCAGATTTCGTGGAAAAATAGCTTATCTATATGATTTAAAAGAGATTTGTTGGTCTGAAACCCCCTGTATAGCGGGCCCTGGGGCTGGGGGGGAACCTGTGGATAGTTTCAGACGGAGCGCTGAACGCCTTTTTTATCCACAGATTGCCCATACCTTGTGTATAAGTCATACAGTCCTGCTGTGGATAGCGTGAAACGGCAGTGCGAATTTCTTTGAAATCTGTGGAACCTCGCGGGCTGGGGCTTCCCGGATTTCAAGGAATCTGCAGGTGTAGATCCGGTGGCGGCTGGTGCTCGCTGCTGAAGATCCTGGAAGTGGCACTGAAATCGTTGAAATCTGCGGGTCAGCCCCCTGCCAGGGCGCACAGATTTGAAGGATTTTGCGCCGAGTGCGGGCCCTGGCATCGCCATTGCAGCAACCGTTGTCCACGTGGAACCCAGCATCAGGTCAGCGCCGGCGGTGTCGTGCGTGGCAAGGACCCCGCTGCACCCGCCGGGCTTGACCGATGCAGTAAGCTGATGGATTCCCCGCTCATCTACCGCCCTGTGCGGATGGTCCTTCGCGCCCCATGCAGATCCGCCGCCTTGCCTTGCACCAACTGCGTCGCTTCAATGCGGTGGAGCTCTCTCCGCAGCCGGGCTTGAACCTGCTGACCGGAGACAACGGCGCCGGCAAGACCAGCATTCTTGAGGCCCTGCACCTGATGGCCTATGGGCGCAGCTTCCGCGGCCGGGTACGTGATGGTCTGGTCCGTCAGGGCCAGGAAGCGTTGGAGATCTTCGTGGAATGGGATGAACAGCGCGCCAGCCACCCTCCTCATCGGCGAAAGGCCGGTCTGCGCCACAGTGGCCAGGACTGGAAGGGACGATTGGATGGCGAAGACGTTGCCCAGCTCGGCAACCTCTGTGCTGCCTTGGCGGTGGTGACCTTTGAACCAGGCAGCCACGCACTGGTCAGCGGGGGCGGCGAACCCCGCCGCCGATTCCTCGATTGGGGCTTGTTCCACGTGGAACCGGATTTTCTATCCTTGTGGCGCCGCTACTCCCGGGCGCTCAAGCAACGCAATGCACTGCTCAAACAGGGCGGGCCTTCGCGGATGCTGGATACCTGGGACCACGAGCTGGCCGAGGCAGGCGAACCGCTGACCAGCCGCCGCCAGCACTATCTGGAACGGCTGCAGCAACGAACCGTGGCACTTGCGGCGGAACTGGCTCCCCAGCTGGGTATCCAGGCGATGGAACTGAGTCCGGGCTGGCGTCGCCACGAGTTGCCGTTGGCCGATGCGCTGCTGCTGGCCCGCGAACGCGACCGGCAAGCGGGCTACACCTCCGTCGGGCCGCACCGGGCGGACTGGAGCGTGGACTTCCACAACATTCCTGGCCGTGATGCGCTGTCCCGTGGCCAGGCCAAGCTGACAGCCCTGGCCTGCCTGCTGGCCCAGGCCGAAGACTATGCGGAACAGCGCGGGGAATGGCCGGTCATCGCCCTGGATGACCTGGCCTCGGAGCTGGATCGTACCCACCAGGCACGGGTACTGGAGCGCCTGCTCGGCGGGCCGGCCCAGATATTCGTCACCGCCACCGAAACCCCGGCGGCGCTGCAGGAGCTGACCCATATCGCCCGGTTCCACGTGGAACATGCACAGATCGTGGCTGTGCCATAGTGGGCACAACAGGGCCGCTCGACCCCGGCTGGTATAATTCGGGTTGGAATCCTTTCATTCTCGGCGCATCGCCCCAAGCGGTGCCCGACCTGCGGAGCCTACGGCAAGCGCAATGAGCGACGAACAGAACACCCCGGCAAACAACGGCAACTACGACGCCAACAGCATTACGGCCCTGGAAGGCCTGGAGGCTGTCCGCAAGCGCCCAGGCATGTACATCGGTGACGTCCATGACGGCACCGGCCTGCACCACATGGTGTTCGAGGTGGTCGACAACTCCATCGACGAAGCCCTCGCCGGCCATGCCGACCACGTGGCGGTGACGATCCACGCCGACGGCTCGGTTTCGGTGTCCGACAACGGTCGCGGCATTCCGACGGGCAAGCACGAGCAGATGAGCGCCAAGCTCGGCCGCGAAGTGTCCGCTGCCGAAGTGGTGATGACCGTCCTGCACGCAGGCGGCAAGTTCGACGACAACAGCTACAAGGTTTCCGGTGGCCTGCATGGCGTCGGCGTCAGCGTGGTCAACGCGCTCTCGCAGAAGCTGCTGGTGGACGTGTTCCAGGGCGGTTTCCACTACCAGCAGGAATTCAGCAACGGCGCCGCGGTCACCCCGCTGGCAAAGCTGGAGAGCACCACCAAGCGCGGTACCACGGTGCGCTTCTGGCCGTCGACCGTGGCGTTCCACGACAACGTGGAATACCACTACGACATCCTGGCCCGTCGCCTGCGTGAGCTGTCGTTCCTGAATTCCGGCGTCAAGATCGTGCTGGCCGACGAGCGTGGTGATGGCCGCCGCGATGACTTCCACTACGAAGGCGGTATTCGCAGCTTCGTCGAGCATCTGGCCCAGCTGAAGACCCCGCTGCACCCGAACGTCATCTCGGTCACCGGCGAGCACAACAACATCGTGGTGGATGTGGCGCTGCAGTGGACCGACTCCTATCAGGAGACGATGTACTGCTTCACCAACAACATCCCGCAGAAGGACGGTGGTACCCACCTCGCCGGCTTCCGCGGCGCGCTGACCCGCGTGCTCAACAACTACATCGAGCAGAACGGCATTGCCAAGCAGGCCAAGATCAACCTGACCGGCGACGACATGCGTGAAGGCATGATCGCGGTGCTGTCGGTGAAGGTGCCCGATCCCAGTTTCTCCAGCCAGACCAAGGAAAAGCTGGTCAGCTCCGACGTGCGCCCCGCCGTGGAAAACGCCTTCGGTGCGCGGCTGGAAGAGTTCCTGCAGGAAAACCCGAACGAAGCCAAGGCGATTGCCGGCAAGATCGTCGACGCCGCGCGTGCCCGTGAAGCCGCGCGCAAGGCCCGCGACCTGACCCGCCGCAAGGGTGCGCTGGACATCGCCGGCCTGCCGGGCAAGCTGGCCGACTGCCAGGAAAAGGATCCGGCGCTGTCCGAACTGTTCATCGTCGAGGGTGACTCGGCAGGTGGCTCGGCCAAGCAGGGCCGCAACCGCAAGAACCAGGCGGTGCTGCCGCTGCGCGGCAAGATCCTCAACGTGGAACGCGCGCGCTTTGACCGCATGCTGGCCTCTGACCAGGTCGGTACGCTGATCACCGCGCTGGGCACCGGTATTGGCCGCGACGAGTACAACCCGGACAAGCTGCGCTACCACAAGATCATCATCATGACCGACGCCGACGTCGACGGCGCCCACATCCGCACGCTGCTGCTGACGTTCTTCTACCGTCAGATGCCGGAGCTGATCGAGCGCGGTTACGTCTACATCGGCCTGCCGCCGCTTTACAAGATCAAGCAGGGCAAGCAGGAGCTGTACCTGAAGGACGACCCGGCGCTGGACAGCTACCTGGCCAGCAGTGCGGTGGAAAACGCTGCGCTGGTGCCGGCCACCGGTGAACCGGGCATCGAAGGCCTGGCGCTGGAAAAGCTGCTGCTGACCTACGCCGCCGCGCAGGATTCGATCGAGCGCAACGCACACCGCTACGACCGCAACGTGCTCGAAGCGCTGGTCGACTTCGTCCCGATGGACATGGACAGCCTGCGCAATGCCGGCGAAGGCGAAGGCCTGGATGCATTGGCCAAGCGCCTCAACCAGGGCAGCCTGGGCAGCCCGCGCTTCACCCTGGAGCTGCAGGAAGCCAACGAGCAGCGCCCGGCAGCCGTGCTGGTGACCCGCCGCCACATGGGCGAAGAGCTGATCCAGGTGCTGCCGCTGTCGGCCTTCGAAAGCGGTGAACTGCGTGCGATCCACCAGGCGTCCTCGCTGCTGCATGGCTTGGTCCGCGAAGGCGCGATCATTTCACGTGGCGCCAAGTCGATCGAAGTGGGCACGTTCGCCAAGGCGCAGAACTGGCTGCTCGAGGAGGCCAAGCGCGGCCGCCAGATCCAGCGATTCAAGGGTCTGGGTGAAATGAATCCGGAGCAGTTGTGGGACACCACGGTGAACCCGGAGACCCGCCGACTGCTGCAGGTGCGTATCGAAGATGCCGTCGCAGCTGACCAGATCTTCAGCACCTTGATGGGGGATGTCGTCGAACCGCGTCGCGATTTCATCGAAGACAACGCGCTGAAGGTCGCAAACCTGGATATCTGACACAATCGGATCATGGCCGGTGCGCGGGGAGGCGCACCGGCTTTCGACCCTTGAACGCAGGTACCTGATGTCCGCTTCCGCCCCGGTTTCCGCCCCGCCTCCGGTTCCGCCGGCGTCCACCGCGCCGCGTGCGGGTTCCCCGTTGGCAGGCTTCTTCATCGACCTGGGCATTGCTGCCGTCACCCTGTTCGGCCTGAGCATGGTCACCGGCCTGCTCTGGGGCTTCTATCGCGCCATCGTGGTTGGCTACGCCAATGCACAGGCCAACGGCGGCGCCCTGTCGCCGGCAGAAACAACGGCGGCCGTCGGCCAGCCGGGGGCCCTGGCGCAGATCCTGATGGCCCTGATCGCCACCGGTGGAGCCGCCCTGCTGCTGTACTTCTGGCGGCGCCCGGCCAATGCGGCCGAACGCCTGGCTTCACGACAGGCGCTGCGGCAGCCCTCGACCTGGGGCTGGACCGTGCTGGTGGCCTTGCTGATCGTGCTGGGCAGCAACGGCATCGCCTTCCTGGCCAAACAGTTCGGCATCGCGCCGGTGCCCACCAACGTGGAACTGATGCAGAACGCGATCGCGCGTTTCCCGCTGTTCCTGGTGCTGTTCGCGGTCGTGCTGGCGCCTGCCTATGAGGAGCTGCTGTTCCGCCGCGTGCTGTTCGGCCGCCTGTGGCAGGCTGGCCGTCCCTGGCTGGGAGTGATCCTCAGCAGCCTGGCCTTCGCGCTGGTCCACGAAGTGCCTGGGGTGAGCAGGAATTCACTGTTGGGCATGGCCCAGCTGTGGCTGGTCTACGGTGGCATGGGCGCCGCGTTCTGCTGGTTGTACCAGCGCACCGGCACGCTGTGGGCGGCGATTACAGCCCATGCACTGAACAACGCTGTCGCACTTGCCGCGATGGTGTTCCTGGGATCAACGTAACGCCGTGTCCGCTTGACGAAAGATTAAGCCGTTACGCTACACACTGCGCATATGAACACGGGGGTGCACCCATGAAACACCTGCTGTTGGCCCTTGTCATCACCACGTTGGTCAGCGCCTGTGCGACCACAACCTCACCCACCGGCCGTCGGCAGATGGTCGGTGGCGTGTCGCAGGCGCAGCTGGACCAGCTCGGTGCGCAGGCGTTCGCCGAGACCAAGCAGAAGGAAAAGATCAGCACCGATGGCCGCCAGAACGGCTATGTACAGTGCGTGGTCAACGCCCTGGTCGCGCAGCTCCCGCCTCAATACCGTGGCGTACGGTGGGAGACGGCGGTGTTCGTCGACAAGGAGCCCAACGCATTCGCCCTGCCCGGGGGCAAGGTCGGTGTGAACACCGGCATCTTCACCGTGGCCAAGAACCAGGACCAGTTGGCTGCCGTAATCGGCCATGAAATCGGCCACGTCATCGCCCGCCATCACGAAGAACGCATCACCCGCCAGATGGGCGCACAGACCGGCCTCGCCGTGCTCGGTGCGCTGGCCGGTGCCGCCTATGGAGAAGGCGCCGCCAGTACCGTCAATCAGCTCGGCGGCATGGGCGCGCAGACCGCTTTCCTGCTGCCGGGTTCGCGCACCCAGGAAAGCGAAGCCGACGTAATCGGCCAACGGCTGATGGCGCAGGCAGGGTTCAACCCCGCGCAGGCCGTCGATCTGTGGCAGAACATGATGGCCGCCAGCGGCGGTCGTAGCCCACAATGGCTCTCCACCCACCCTGATCCGGCCAACCGGATCCAGGAACTGCGACGCGATGCGCCGGGCCTGACCCCGGTCTATCAGCAGGCGCAGGCGGCTGGGCTGCGGCCAAAGTGCGGATGAGTGCGCAGTTTCATGCTGTATTGCAGCACATAAAACGATTTCTCACGCCATCTGTTTCTGATACGTTTGGCGGCTCAGATTTTTCTGACAGTCCGACTTTGCCGCTAACCGGCGGTTCGATCGAGGTGAACGATGATTTTCCGTAACCACAAAGCTGTGCTTTCCGTCCTCGTCGCGACCGCCCTGACCGGCGCCGTGGTCACCGATGCCTTCGCGCAGTCCTCGCGCTCCTCCGAGCGGGGCAACCGCGGCGGCAAGCAGGCCAAGGCCGAGGCGCTGTACCCGAACGCGACCCGCCAGGAGCCGACGGTCAAGGCCTCTGCCAAGATGGGCAGCAAGCTGCAGAAAATGATCGACAGCTACAACAAGGAAAAGTTCCCGGAGACCCGTACCCAGGCCGACGCGATCCTGGCTGACAGCGCCGCGAACGAGTACGACAAGTCGCTGGCCGCGCAGCTGGCTTCGCAGGCTGCCTACCAGACCGAGGACACCCCGGCGGCCGTGGCCTACCTGAAGCAGGTCCTGCAGTTCAACGGCCTGGACAACAACGGCCACTTCCAGTCGATGCTGATGCTGGGCCAGCTGGAGCTGCAGGAAGACAAGACCGCCGAAGGCCTGGCGACCCTGGACAAGTACTTCGCCGAGAGCAAGTCGACCAAGCCGGAAGAACTGATCGCCAAGGGCCAGGCGCTGTACCAGCTGGAGCGCTACCAGGAAGCGATCCCGGTGCTGAAGCAGGCCATCGCCGGCTCCGCCGAACCGAAGGACAACTGGAACCAGCTGCTGATGGCGGCCCTGTCCGAAGCCGGCCAGTCCGGTGAAGCGGTCAAGGAAGCCGAGGCGCTGGCCGCCAAGAACCCCAGCGACAAGAAGGCCCAGCTGAACCTGGCCAGCATGTACATGCAGGCCGACCAGATGGACAAGGCTGCCACGGTGATGGACAAGCTGCGCAGCAGCGGCCAGCTCACCGAAGAGCGCGAGTACAAGCAGCTGTACTCGATCTATGCCAATACCGAGCACAAGGAAAAGGACGTCATCGCGGTCATCAACGAAGGGTTGCAGAAGGGCATCCTGAAGCCGGACTACCAGGTCTACCTGGCGCTGGCCCAGTCCTACTACTACTCCGACCAGGTGCCGCAGGCGATCGATGCGTGGCAGAAGGCCGCCCCGCTTTCCAAGGACGGTGAGACCTACCTGAACCTGGCACGCGTCCTGCATGCCGAAGGTCGCGTCCCCGAGGCCAAGCAGGCCGCCCAGCAGGCGCTGGCGAAGGGCGTGAAGAACCAGGCTGATGCCAAGAAAATCATCAACCTGAAGTAAGTAGGAATAACGCCTGAATGCCTGCTCAGTTGATGCGCAGGCGCTCAGGATTGGTATAAGCTTGGAGGTTCCTGCGGTGTCATGCACCGCTGATCAGGGATTCCGCCCCCGGCATCCCGGCCCCACTATTGAGCTCTTGGCGCATGACGGAACAACTAGTCGTTCACCGGTACGAACAACCCGATGACAAGGGGCTGAGCTGGCCTCGCATCGTCGGCATCGCGTTTGTAATTGCCCTGCATCTGGCCGCCTTCATGATGCTCCTCATCCCCGCCGTGGCTCCCAAGGCCGTGGCTGAGAAGGAGCGCAACGTCATGGTGACCATCGTAGACGCGCCGCCGCCGCCACCCCCGCCGCCGCCGCCGCCTCCGCCGACGGATACTCCGCCGCCGCCGGTGAAGAATCTGTCGCCGCCGAAGCCGTCGCCGGTTCCGCCGCCGCCGCAGGCGCCGGTCGTGGACGTGCCGGAGCCGCGCCCGAGCGACATCGTCACCCCGCCGTCGCCGCCGTCGCCGCCGGCCCCGCCGACCTCGATCGAGGCCAGCGTGGACATCTCGTCGAAGGCCATGAATCCGCCGCGCTACCCGCCGGCAGCCTTCCGCGCTGGTATCCAGGGCGAAGTGATCCTGATCATTGATGTCGATGCCAGTGGCAACGTCACCAATGTCACGGTGGAAAAGTCCAGCCGTAACCGCGACCTGGACCGTGCTGCGATGGAAGCTGCCCGGAAGTGGCGTTTCAACGCCGCCGAAGCTGGCGGTAAGAAGGCTGCTGGCCGCGTCCGCGTCCCGGTCAACTTTGCACTGAACTGATTCGGCCCGGGTGGCCTCCTGGCCACCCTCGCCCGCAGTTCGATTGTTTAGCTTAGCTACACCCTTTATCACCACACACAACAAAGGTAAGCGTCATGCTGCAGGAAATTTTCATCGCCGCTGCTGCCGGGGGCAATCCGTCCAACGCCCTGTCGCAGATGGGCTTCGAGCATCTGATCCACGAAATGACCACCAAGCCGGGTGATTTCGCGGTCTCCTGGGTCGTGCTGCTGACCCTGGTCGTGATGTCGGCCATGTCCTGGTACTGGACCGTCATCAACATCTTCCGTGCTACCCGCCTGAAGAGCGCCGCTGATCGCGTCGTCAGCCTGTTCTGGGACACCCCGAACGCGCAGGACGCCATCCGTGCGATGGAAGAGCAGCCGGCTTCGGAGCCGTTCTCGAAGATCGCTCTGGACGCTGCCCAGGCAGCTGCCCACCACCAGCGCGCTGAAGGCGGCGCCACCGGTGGCGTGGGTGAGAACCTGAGCCGTTCGGAGTTCGTCGACCGTGCCCTGCGTCAGGCCGTGACCCGCGAAAGCAACAAGCTGCAGTCGGGCATGACCCTGCTGGCCACCGTCGGCGCGACCGCTCCGTTCGTCGGTCTGCTGGGTACCGTGTGGGGCATCTACGGCGCGCTGATCAAGATCGGTGCCACCGGCTCCGCTTCGATCGACGCCGTTGCCGGCCCGGTGGGTGAAGCGCTGATCATGACCGCGATCGGTCTGTTCGTCGCGATCCCGGCCGTGTTCGCCTTCAACTTCTTCAGCAAGATCAACAGCGCGACCATCAGCAAGTTCGATACCTTCGCGCACGACCTGCACGACTTCTTCGCCACCGGTTCGCGCGTCCGCTGATTGCGACGCGCTGTACCTGCGACGAAGTAAGTAGTCACCAAGATCTAGACGGAGCCCGTTATGGCTTTCAGTAGTGGTAACAGCGGCGGCCCCATGGCCGACATCAACGTTACGCCCCTCGTGGACGTGATGCTGGTGCTGCTGATCATCTTCATCATCACGGCGCCCCTGATGTCCCACAAGGTCAAGGTGGATCTGCCGGAGGCCAACCTGGTCCAGAAGCCGGACGACACCAACGATCGCAAGGGTCCCATCACCCTGGCAGTCAAGGAAGATGGCTCGATCTACTGGAACGACGAAGAAATCAACAAGCAGACTCTCGAGTCGCGCTTGGCGACCGCCGCCCAGCAGACCCCGCAGCCGCCGTTGAACCTGCGTGGTGACCGCACCACCAAGATGCGCGTCATCAACGAGATGACCAAGATCGCGCAGGAACAGGGCATGCTGGACGTCGGCTTCGTTGCGACCAAAGAAAAGGGGCAATAAGCCATGGCATTCAGTAGTGGTGGTGGCAAGGGCCCCATGGCCGACATCAACGTCACGCCCCTCGTGGACGTGATGCTGGTGCTGCTGATCATCTTCATCGTGACCGCGCCGATCATGACGTACCCGATCGCCGTGGACCTGCCGCAGCGCGTGCTCAACCCACCGCCGCAGCTGGTCGAACCGCCCCCGCCGATCGAGTTGAAGATCGACGCCAGCAACCAGGTCTCGTGGAACAACAGCCCGATCAATGCGAGCGAGCTGCAGCAGCGGATGGAGCAGGAGGTCCAGCGTGACCCGACCAACCAGCCGGAACTGCGCATCGACGCCAGCCCGGATTCCGAGTACGACGTGATGGCCAAGGTCCTGGCCGCCGCGAAGAACGCTCAGATGAAGAAGATCGGTTTTGTGCAGCAGTAAACGCAATACCGCAATACAACAGTCATGACGCGACTGCAGACGCCCCTGGAAACAGGGGCGTCTTTTTTCTGCCTGTCGTGGTCAGATCCCTTTTTTACAGGAAGAGGGATCTGACCCCATCAGGCTGCACGCGCCCGTTATGATCGGCGGATGCTCGCCCTCTTCGACTCCCTGCGCCACTGGCTGGATGGCATCGCCCACCTCGGCACGATCCTGGCGGTGGCCTATCTGCTGTACCTGTTCGCGCTGGCGGGCTGGATCATGCTGCAGAAGCGCGAGCCGGTCGCCACCCTGAGCTGGATCCTGTCGCTGGCGCTGCTGCCCTATCTCGGCCTCTTCATCTATTACCTGCTGGGCCCGCAGAAGGTGAAGCGGCAGCGTCTGCGTCGTGGGCGCGCGCGCTCGGGCATGGAGCACTACAGCGACGTGTGCCCGCCCGATGCCGACTGCACCGAGCTGGCCAAGATCGCGCAGGCCACCACCGGGCTGGCACCGAGCAGTGCCACCGAAGTGACCTGGCTGGTGGATGGTGCAGCCACCTACGCCGCGCTGCTTGAAGCTGTCGCGCAGGCACGCGATCACGTGCATCTGGAGTACTACATCTTCAACCCGGACCATGCTGGCACCGCCCTGCGCGACGCGCTGGTGGAACGTGCGCGGGCCGGCGTGCAGGTGCGCCTGCTGCTCGATGCGGTGGGCTCATCCGCCCTGCCGCGGCGCTTCCTGCAACCCCTGCTCGATGCCGGTGGCGAAGCGATCTGGTTCCACCCACGGCAGCTGTTGAAGCCGTTCAAGCGCCCATGGTTGAACCTGCGTACCCATCGCAAGCTGGTGATTGTCGATGGCCGCCTGGCCTTCACCGGTGGCATCAACATCACCGACGACGAGGACGAAAGCCGCAGGACCGACGCATACCGTGATCTGCACATGCGCATCCGTGGTCACGTGGTGCGAAGCCTGCAGCTGGTGTTCGCCGAGGACTGGCTGTACGCCAGTGGACAGGACCCCTCGCGGATGGATATCGCGCGTCTGTGGCCAGCCGACATGCCCCTGCGGGGCGATGGCCCGATCAATGCCCAGGTACTGGTGTCCGGCCCGGATTCGGGCTGGGAGACCATCCATCGCCTGCACGTAGCAGCGATCCAGGAAGCGCACGAGCGGGTCTGGCTGGTCACGCCCTACTTCGTCCCGGGCGAAGCGGCGCGGATGGCACTGACCTCGGCCGCGCTGGGCGGGTTGGACGTCCGCCTGCTGGTGCCGAAGATGAGCGATTCCTGGTTCGTCACCCAGGCCGCCCGCTCCTACTTTGACGAGCTGCTGCATGCCGGGGTGAAGATCTACGAGTACGGCCCTCGCATGCTGCATACCAAGGCCTTCATCGCCGATGACGACGTCTGCATCGTCGGCAGCGCCAACTTCGACCACCGCAGCTTCCGGCTGAACTTCGAACTATCGATGATGATCAGCGATCGAGGTCGTGTTGCCGCCCTGGCCGAACTGCTGGAGGGCGAGTTTGAAAGGGCCACCCGGGTGAATGACCAGGCCGGCCGTTCGCTGTGGCTGCACCGCCTGCCCGAGGCCTTCGCACGGCTGGCCTCGCCGCTGCTCTGACGCAGCGCTACACTGCGGCGATCATCCGGGGAGCCCGACTATGTACTGGTTGTACCTGCTGTTGGCGCTGGGCTGTTTCGCCTTCGCCCTGAAGACGCCCAATGCCGGGTTGATGACCCTGTGCCTGCTGGCCGCCCTCGCCTTCCTGCTGGCCTGGGTACGCGGCCGCTACGTGGCCCGCTTCGGCGACCTGCAGCGCGATCCCGCTACCCTGGTCGACGCCGAGGAACTGCGCCGCCTGCGCGAACAGGCCCAGGCCCGTCGTAGTGCCGCCCCCGACGAACACGATCCGTCCCCTCTTTCCAAGTAGTTCCGTTCCATGACCCAGCTCAGCGTCAACGTCAACAAGATCGCCGTCCTGCGCAACTCGCGCGGCGGTGCCGAACCGGACGTGGTGCGTGCGGCCCAGGCCTGCCTGGATGCCGGCGCGCATGGCATCACCGTGCACCCGCGGCCGGACCGCCGCCACATCACCGCCGAGGACGTGCTGGCCCTGTCCACGCTGACCCGTGCGCGTGGGGTGGAGTTCAACATCGAAGGCAATCCGTTCGCACCACCGCGCGAGGGTTATCCGGGGCTGCTGCCGCTGTGTGCACAGACCCGTCCGGCGCAGGCTACCCTGGTGCCGGACAGCGACGGCCAGATCACCTCCGATCATGGCTTCGACTTCGAGCGCGATGCCGAGCGCCTGCGCCCGCTGATCGCCGAACTGAAGGCGATGGGTTGCCGGGTCAGTCTGTTCGTCGACGCCGGCAACCCGTTGCTGGAGCAGGCGGCCGAGGTCGGTGCCGACCGCATCGAGCTGTACACCGGCCCCTACGCCGAAGCGCATGCGGCGGGCGATGCCGGCGCGATGCTGACGCTCTTTGCCACCGCTGCCCGTCGAGCGCAGGCCGTCGGACTGGGCGTCAACGCCGGACACGACCTGTCGCAGGACAACCTGCGTGATTTCCTGGCCAACGTGCCGGACGTGCTGGAGGTGTCAATCGGCCACGCGCTGATCGGTGAGGCCCTGTACGACGGGCTGGATGCCACGGTGCGCGGGTACTTGGCGCTGCTCTGACCCCTTCCCTGTAGCGTCACGCCATGCTCGACTTCAGTCTTGGCCACCCTGCGGGAGTCGAGCATGGCGCGACTCTACAAGAGGGCTGAACCCTTCAGGCGCCCGTCGCAGCCGCTGAGACGACTGCGACGTAATCTGCCGCCATGGGTATTGCGATCAAGGGCCGAGGTTCCACGTCCCACCTTGCCGGGCGCTTTGAAAGCACCGTCAGCGAGGCGGTGGACGACGGCTGGGCGGTCGACGAGAGCGAGGAGTTCCTTGCCCCTCGCCTGCGCACCGAGGTGCGCGCCGAAACCGCGCGCAGCATCATCAGCCGCAACACCTCGCCGGACGTGGGCTTCAGCCAATCGGTGAATCCGTACCGCGGTTGTGAGCATGGCTGCTCCTACTGCTTTGCGCGCCCCTCGCATGCCTATCTGAACCTGTCGCCGGGCCTGGATTTCGAAACCAAGCTGTTCGCCAAGACCAATGCGCCGCAGCTGCTGCGCAAGGAGCTGTCGAAACCGGGCTACGTGCCGCAACCGATCGCGCTGGGCATCAACACCGATGCGTACCAACCGATCGAGCGCAAGTTCAAACTGACCCGCCAGCTGATTGAAGTGATGCTGGAGACCAAGCATCCCTTCTCGCTGATCACCAAGAACGCGCTGGTCGAGCGCGATATCGATCTGCTTGCGCCGCTGGCCGCGGAGAACCTGGTCAGCGTGCATTTCTCGGTGACCTCGCTGGACCCGCATCTCTCCGCGAAGCTGGAACCACGCGCGTCGGCGCCACACGCACGGCTGCGCGCGATGAAGCGTCTGCATGAGGTCGGCATTCCGGTGGGCGTGATGGTGGCGCCGGTGATTCCGTGGATCAACGACAGCGAACTGGAAGCGGTGTTGGAGGCCGCACACGACGCAGGTGCGAGCACCGCCGGTTATGTGCTGCTGCGCCTGCCGCTTGAAGTGGCGCAGCTGTTCCGCGAGTGGCTGGACACCCATCATCCAGATCGCGCCGCACATGTGATGAGTACCATCCAGCAGTTGCGCGGCGGCAAGGACTACGACAGCCAGTTCGGCACGCGCATGCGGGGCCAAGGCGTGTATGCCGATCTGTTGAACAACCGCTTCAAGCTGGCGCGCAAACGTCTGGGCTTCAATGCGCAGAACAGCCATTGGCCGAAGCTGGATTGCAGCCGGTTCCTGAAGCCGCTGCCGCCGAAGAAGGATTCGCCGCAGGGCTCGTTGTTCTGACGCACGTACAACTTGGCTACCTACCTACCATCGCTCGCCCAGCGACGCGCAATGCATGAAAGTACGTCTCCATCTATTGCAAGCTGACGTAGGGCCGTCATAAACTCGCCACAAACATGAATCCCCGATGACTGAATGACTCGGTCTCGGATGAGGAGATAGGCGAGCGCATGATGCACTTTGCAACACGGAACACTCTGAAGTCCCGTCTTCTTCTTCTGCCGCTGCTTTCCCTGCCGATGACATTGGCAACGGCGGCAAACACTCTCGAAACCGTTCAAGTCACCGCCAAACGCCCTGCTGGAGGTGGCGGTGTAGGTGGTTTTGGATTTGGCGGCGGCAGTGGTGTCCACCTGTCCGAGTCTCAAATGGACAATGGCGGCGGCGGCGGTGCAATTCCGACCGAAACCGCGAAGGAGCAGCCGACCGATGACAAAGAGAAGGACTGCAATGGTCGTAAGGGCAATCCCGTCGTGCTCTACAGCGGCAACAAGGTTGAACCAGAACTTGATTTCGCCAGTCAGGGCGAAATGGGACTGTTCCTGCAGCGCAACTACAATCACTATTGGAGCGCGACCGGGCTGTTCGGCAATCACTGGCTGAGCAACTTCGATTATTCGCTCGCATTCACCGATGCAAATCAGCTGGCGTGGGTGCAACGGCCTGACGGTCGCCGCATCAAGTACCTCAAGGATCCTGCCAGCGGTCGCTGGTATGAGGACAAGGCCCAGCCCATCGCGTACCTCTCCGCGAACGGCGATGGCACGTTTACGCTTCGAAACGAAAACAACGGTACGGAGACCTACAACGTCGAGGGCTATATCACCCGACTCAGCAATGAGCAGGGCGTGAGCTGGACGTTCTCCTATGCTGACCGCTATTTGCAGAAGGTGACTCACTCCTCGGGACGCAGCGTCAGCTTTGGTTGGGCCAATGGACAGGTAAGCCAGGTGACCGATCCAGCCGGCAACGTCTATCGCTACACCTATACCCCCAATGTTTTCGGGAACGGACGTGGCCGGCTTGCCAGCTCGACGCTGCCAGGCACACCAGTGACGACGATCAGCTACCACTACGAAGATGCTCGCTTCCCGGGTGCCCTGACTGGCAAGTCCTTTGATGGCGTGCGCTATTCCACTTTTGCGTACGACGCGGAGCGGCGCGCCATCAGCACGGAGCACAACGGTGGCATTGAGCGATTCCGCTTCAGCTATGCCGTGCGCAGCACCGAACCGGTGCTCCCGCCGCCCGCACCGACTCGACCCGGCGGTGTCCGCGCCGACGAAGAGCGTGGATGGTGCGAACAGCGCACCGGAGGCTCACGCATCTGCTATCAACCGCGCTCGCTGCCTGTTGACTCGCTGCCGATGGAGAGCGCTCTCGGTATGACGGCCGCCGCTGCGCCGGGCCTTACGCGGCCCGTCGATATTGATGTCACTGTGATCAACCCTCTTGGCCGTAGCACCACTTACACGTTCAAGGACGGAAAGATGGTATCGACCAAGGGTGATCCGTCGCCGAACTGCCCTGCCAGCTACAAGGAGCAGAGTTATGACGCCAATGGATACCCGGATCTGGTCCATGACTTCCAGGACAATCTGACCAACTTCGACTACAGCGCTCAGGGTTACCTGCTGAAGCGGGTGGAAGCTGTCGGCAGCTCGGCCGAACGTACAACGTTGCAGGAGTGGGATACCACGCGGAACAGACTCCTCAAGACAACGGTGGTGGGTGACCTCGAGGTTGCCTACTCCTATGACGATCGCGGAAACGTGGCCAGCGCAACCGAGCGCAATCTGACGGCACGTGGCGTACCCAGCCAGACACGAGTGACCCGGAGCACGTATACCTATCACGCAAACGGATTGAAGGCCTCGATCAAAGTCGATGGACCGCTTGCGCAGGACGACGTCACCTCCGTGTTCAACGGCCAAGGCGATCTGACCAGCGTCACCAACGCACTCGGTCATACGATCAGCTATTCCAACTACAACGGATTGGGGTTGCCGGGACGCATCGTCAATGCGAATGGTGGTGTGCGAGAGCTGACGTATGACGGCCGCGGCCGCGTTGTATCCGACAGAACCAGTTCGGGAACCGGCTGGGCGACTACCGCCATTGGCTACACCGCTGCAGGTGACATCGCCTCGCTTACCCAGCCTGATGGCGTGACAGTCCGCTACGGCTACGATGCAGGGCGCCGCCTGACACAGGAAGTCCGTTCGATGGGAGACGGCAAGTGGGCGTGGATCCGTCATAGCTACAACAACGCTTCCAATCGCACGCGCACTGAGGTTTCACAAACCGACTATCCGATGGATACGGTCGTAAAGGGGATGATTGATGAAATCACCCACGACGGCCAGTGGAACTGGTTCGTTCGAGGTTGGGCCTGCTCCACCGGATCGGCGGGATCCATCCAGGTGGACGGTTACGCCGATGGCAACGTCTACCTGGGTAGCACTCAAGCAAACCTTGCCAGCGAGCCAGGAGTTGCCGCGGCGTGCCAAGCATCAGGGAGTGCCTATAGGTATCAGTTGCCGATATCGCTAGCCCAGAGGCAACAGTTGGGCGGTCGCAAGTTTTCCATCTACGGCCAATCTCCGCAGGGGCGCGGCCAGGACCGACCGCTTCCGAACTCTGGGGTGCTCGCGATTCCAACGGCAAAAATCGTTGGTGATATCGGCGGCGTGACCCAGGACGGGAACTGGAACTTCTTCCTGGAAGGCTGGGCCTGCTCGATCGGCGTGGACTCATCGATCGATGTGCACGTCTATGCAGGAAACTCCGCTTGGGCAGGGGGCACCTTCGTTGCCAGTGGTCGTGCCAACCTCGCAACGGACGGCAACGTCGCCAGCGCTTGCCAAGCACGCGGAAATGCGTATTGGTTCAAGATTCCACTCGATGGCAATCTGCGATCAGCGCATGGTGGCAAGGCGCTTTATGTTCATGGCATCTCGCCGTGGGGTGGTGATCATCTGACCATCAATCGCTCGGGCACTTTCACCGTCCCAGCCGTTGTGCGGAGTGCGGAGTTCGTTTCCTTCAATGCCTATCCCACCAACATCACCAATGGACGGCAAAGCACGTTGACCATACAGGTCCGCAACACAGGCAACGTCGTATGGGATGGAAACACTTACCTTGCATGGGGCCAGGACCAGCTGGATCAATCCCGAGCACTGGCCGGGCCGGTGTCCCCTGGAGGGATTGCATCGTTCAGCATCGACGTCGCGCCCTACCACGATGGCATCGGGATCAGGAGCTTTGCATACATTGCCCAGATGGCGACCAACGGTATGGCTTGGGGACCCCGGCCCTACACCATGATCGCGGTAGAAAACGCGGATTGGTACTGCCCGCCAAACAGCACCACCTGCGAGGCGCCGATGTGATGACCACACTGACCTTACCCCTCATCCCATCGAATGCTGTTATCCAGAGGGTGAACTACAGGTACTGCGCGAGAACTGCGTCCGGTGGTGCGGCTTGGGGCGTGGAAGCAAACGTCTTTCAGTCGGTCGAGAACAACAAGGGAAGTTGCTGTCGCAGCGTCTGCGAACGCCTTCGGTAAGAAAGGACCATCCATATGCCAGCACTGACGCTTGCCCTGATCGGGCTGAACGCTGTTGTCTCCGTCAACACATATGAGTACGACGAACTGGGCCGCGTGATCGTCGAGCGCGGTAATGGGGTACAGAACGTACGCTATGCCTATGACGCGGAGGGACGCGTCACGCAGGTGACCGATTCGCAGAATCGTGTCACCCGTATGAGCTACGATCCGCGTGGACGCCTGATCAAATCAATCGACGCCGTCGGGGGCACGACCCAGATTGCCTACGACCTGGCAGATCGCCCGGTCCGTGTGAGCGATCCCCGCAATCTCGTTACCACCTACGAATTCGATGGTTTCGGCCAGATGTGGAAACAGGTGAGTCCGGATACGGGAACGACACAGCACCAGTACGATGCTGCAGGTCTGCGGACATCGACGACGCGGGCCGATGGCAGCGTTGTCTCCTTCGGCTACGACGGTCTGGGACGAATGACTTCTGCGAGCGCAGAAGGCCGAACAATGGGTTATAGCTACGATTGGTGCGGCAACGGTAAGGGTCAGATGTGCGGCACTTCAGGGCCCGGAACCGCCACCCATTTTGCCTATACACCGAACGGTCAGCTGCAGATACGGCGCGACTTCACCGATCTGTCTGGTCAGAAGACGGACTACAGCACCACCTATGGATACGACGGCATCAATCGCCTGAGCCAGATCACCTATCCCAACGGTGACAAGGCGACCTACACATATGGCTCCCAAGGAAAACCAAGTGCGTTGACGGCGACGGTCGACGGGACTCAGCGTTCAATCATTTCCCAAGCCAACTGGAAGGTCACGGGAGCGCATGAGTGGCTGGCCTACGGCAACGGGCTTGCCCGGGGCTACAACCACGATCAGGAGGGGCGGCTGACCGCAATGTCGGTCTGGGGACCCAATGGCAGCAAGGTCAGCTATTGGGACTATCAGTACAGCGGCGATGGCGAAATCACCGCCATTGTCGACGCTGTCGACCCGAACATGACGCAGTTGATCGGCTACGACGCGTTGAGTCGTATGACCAAGCTGACCCGCTTCGGTGTCATCAACAATCTTTCCTACGATGCCGGCGGCAATCACGACCGCTATCAGGCAGGAAATCAGCTGACCCAATACAGCATCGACCCGGGGAGCAACCGGGTGCTGAACTACACCAACCAGGACGGCAGCCGTCAGTACCAGTACGACGCATTGGGAAATCGTATCAGCGAGACCGCAGGCAGCCGGATCAGCACCTACGAATACGACGCCTTCAATCGCATGAGCCGCAGCAACATCGGTGGCACTGCGACTGACTATGTGCTCAATGCGCAGGGGCAGCGCGTTGCGAAGGTCAACAAGAACATCAACAGCCGCTACTTCTACGCTGGCCAGAACCAGCTCATGACCGAGCTGAACAATGGCGTGTGGACCAACTATTTCTGGTTCGAAGGTGAACTGGTGGGTTTGGCTCGCAGCGGGCAGCACAATTATGTGCATACCGATCATCTTGGACGCCCGGAGTTCGTCACCAGCCCGAGCCAGCAGACCGTCTGGAAGGCGTACAACTATGCGTACGGCCGCAGCGTCCAGAAGGATGAGATCGGAGGGTTGAACATTGGCTTCCCGGGCCAGTACTACGATGTGGAAAGCGGACTCTGGTACAACGGCTTCCGCGACTATGACGCGAGCATCGGCCGGTATGTGCAGAGTGATCCGATCGGGTTGGCAGGGGGACTGAATACCTACGCGTACGCCGAAGGAAACCCAGTCACCGGGTTCGATCCATTGGGTCTCTGCAAGACGGATTATGTCGGAGCAATCCTGGGAGCAGCCGATATGGCGGCTGGCGTCGGTGCAATAACTGCGGGTAGTGCTGACTCCATCATTGCAGCGGTCGCAGGAAGCGAAGATGGCGGACTCGTTGGTTTGACGGTGGCGGCAATGGGCTTGGCCACCTTCCACGATGGAGCCAACAACCTGGCGACCGCGTTTGACGGGAAAGAGAGGACACCGGCTTTGGAAAAAGTGGGCGGATCACTATTGGGATGGCAGGGAGCCCAGATAGGTCGCTACGTGAGCAACTTCAATACAATCACCAGTCTAAGCAAAGGAATTCGAAGTGTTCTGAAAGGAACCGCTAAGCTGTCGGATGCGCACGAAATCGCCAAGGGCATCAAAGAAAATGGCGGCGGACCTGCATCTCCTTGTGACTGTGGTGGGAAATAGATGAAATGAAGATTATCTACTGGCTTGGCATCGCGTTCCTGTGGATGCTTCCATTGAACGTCCTGTTGCTGACGGCCGGCAAGCTGATGTCGGGTGGCACGCTTGGAGAAGAAGAGCTCGTTGGCTTCGGTGTGGCAGTGTTCGGTGCAGCGGCGGGCACGATCCTCTATCGCCGTCGCCCACGGTAGAGATTGCTCGACTGAAAGTGGAACGAAGTCGAGCAAGCGATATCGTCGAGCATGCTCGACGTTCACCCCCCAAACAGCTTCTGCGCACTCTGGAAAAGAATCCAGCTGGTCGCGATGAACTTGTCCCCACCCTGCGGCCGGTTGCCACGATGCGTGTGGGTGAACGCAGTCGGCGCAATCAGCAGGCTGCCGGTGCGCGGCGCGATCTTCCGCCCCTGGAACAGGAATTCGGTCTCGCCCTCTTCGAAGTCGTCGTTGAGGTACAGCGTCCACAGCACGTGCCGGTGCAGGGTCTCGGCCTGCGCATCCTTCGGGTACAGCTCACAGTGCCAGTACGGATAGCCGCCCTCGCCTGCCGCATACCACTGCAGGTTGATCGCACCCGGGCGCAGGCAGGTGCGGGCCAGATCGGCCAGCTGCTGCTGCGGCATGTCGGGGAAGTCCTCGGCAGACAGGCGTCGCGGTTGGCCGTTGCTGTCCTGGATCTGCAACATCAGCGGCGCGATCAACGCCTGTGGATAACGGCGTAGATAAGTCAGCAGGCCATTGAACACCGCGATCTGCAGCTGCTGATCGACATCCTGCCAACCATCCAGCCCACTGATGCGCAGATCCTTGCTGTGCTTGAGTTCCGGGAACACGCCACTGCCTACGGCACCGGGTTGCAGGCCACGCGTGGCGCGCAGGCGCTCAACGATCGCCGCGCAGACCTCGCTGGGGACGGCGTTGTGGATGACTTCGATGAAATCGACCGGGCCTTGCTCGTGCATGCGTGCATTCCTTAGGCGGCAATGGCTTGATGGTGCCGTTTGCCGCCCTCGGTGTCACCCTACGGTCATGTCATCGTTCTGCCATGACCGTTGTCGGGAGACTTGCATCAGCCCCGCGCGTCGTCGTGCGCGTGGTGGTAGCGCACGGCCTCGGCCACTTCCTCGCGCGAGCCGAGGAACACCGGCACGCGCTGGTGCAGCTGGTCGGGCTGGATGTCGAGGATGCGCTCGCGACCGGTCCAGGCAGCGCCACCGGCCTGCTCGACCAGCAGGCCCATCGGGTTGGCTTCGTACATCAGGCGCAGCTTGCCGGCCTTGGACGGATCCTTCTTGTCCCACGGGTAGATGAAGATGCCGCCGCGGGTCAGGATGCGATGCACGTCGGCGACCATGCTGGCGATCCAGCGCATGTTGAAGTTCTTGCCGCGCGCGCCTTCCTTGCCCGCCAGCAGATCGCCGACGTACGCCTGCATCGGCGCTTCCCAGTGACGCTGGTTGGACATGTTGATGGCGAATTCCTGGGTGGCCGCCGGAATCTGCATGTTCTCGGTGGTCAGCACGAACTCACCCTTCTCGCGATCCAGGGTGAAGGCGTGGGTGCCGTGGCCGACAGTCAGTACCAGCTGGGTGCTGGGCCCGTAGATGCAGTAGCCGGCGGCGATCTGCTTGCTGCCCGGCTGCAGGAAGGCGTCATCGCCCGGCAGTTCGACATTGGTCGGGCAGCGCAGCACCGAGAAGATGGTGCCGACGGAGACGTTGACGTCGATGTTGGAGCTGCCATCGAGGGGATCGAACAGCAGCAGGAAGTCACCACGCGGATAGATGTCCGGCACCGGCTGGCTATGGTCCATTTCTTCCGAAGCACAAGCGGCGAGATGGCCGCCCCAGGCGTTGGCTTCGAGCAGGATCTCGTTGCTGATCACATCCAGCTTCTTCTGCGCTTCGCCCTGCACGTTGCCGGTACCGGCGTCGCCGAGCACGCCACCGAGGGCGCCCTTGCTGACGGCAATGGAGATGCTGGTGCAGGCGCGGGCGACGACCGCGATCAGCTGGCGCAGGTCGGCATTGATGCGGCCGGCGTGCTGTTCCTGGATCAGGAAGCGGGTCAACGAAGTACGGGACATGAGCGGGCAGGTCTCGGCAGCGGGAAAACGCCTATTGTCGCCCGTATGGCGGGGCCGTGCGTGAGCGCGGGAAGGCGTAATCGTTTCCAGATGCGTTGCGCTCGTGGCGCCTTCCTTTTGTCGAGGCTCACGGGAGGGGGAGGCGATGCAGGACACGCTGCAAGTACGTCCATGTAAGCTCGATGGCGCCATCCATGGCGCCAACGGTCCTGCATCGCCTCCCCCTCCCGCGCGCTTCAGGGTTCGCCGCGAGCGCGGTGGGATGGCAAGAGCAAGAGCAAAAACAAAGGCGCCTTTCGGCGCCTTTGTCTTCAAGCTACTGGAGCGTTGTTTCAGCCCTTGGCGACGGTGGCCACGGCCTTGGCGACGTATTCCAGGTTGTTCTGGTTCAGCGCGGCCACGCAGATGCGGCCGGTGCCGACGGCGTAGATGCCGAACTCGTCGCGCAGGCGCTCGACCTGCTCACGGCTCAGGCCGGAGTAGGAGAACATGCCGGCCTGTTCGTTGATGAAGCCGAACTGCGGGGCACCGGCGGCGGCCAGCTTCTCGACCAGGCCCTGGCGCAGGGCATGGATGCGCTCGCGCATCTCGGTCAGCTCCTGCTCCCACATCGCGCGCAGTTCCGGGTTGGTCAGCACGCCTGCCACCAGCGCGGCACCATGGGTGGACGGGCTGGAGTAGATCGTGCGGATCACGCGCTTGACCTGCGACTGCACGGCCTTGGCGTCAGCAGCGGTCGGCGCCACCATCGACAGCGCACCCACGCGCTCGCCGTACAGCGAGAACGACTTGGAGTACGAGTTGGCGACGATGAAGCTGTCGATGCCGGCTTCGGCGATGATGCGCACGGCAGCGCCGTCCTGCTCGATGCCCTTGTCGAAGCCCTGGTAGGCCATGTCGATGAAGGGGAACAGTTGCTTGTCCTTCAGCAGCTGCGCGACCTGCTTCCACTGGGTGACCGTGAGGTCGGCGCCGGTGGGGTTGTGGCAGCAGGCGTGCAGCAGCACCACGGTGCCGGCTTCCAGCTTGCCGAGGTCGGCCAGCAGGCCATCGAAGTTCACGCCATGGGTGGTCGGGTCGAAGTAGGTGTAATCCACCACCTCGAAGCCGGCGGCGCCGAACACGGCGCGATGGTTTTCCCAGCTCGGGTTGCTCAGTGCAACGGTGGCGTGCGGCAGCAGCTTCTTCAGCACATCGGCGCCGACACGCAGCGCACCGCTGCCACCGACGGTCTGTGCGGTGGTGACGCGGCCGGCGGCCAGCAGCGGCGAGTCCTTGCCGAACACCAGCTCACGCGTCGCCTGCGTGTACGCCGGCAGGCCATCGATCGGCAGGTAGCCGCGCGGTTTGGCTTCAGCGGCGAGCTGCTGCTCGATCTGCTTGACGGCGCGCAGCAGCGGAATGCGGCCGCTCTCGTCGTAGTAGATGCCCACACCCAGGTTGACCTTGGTCGGGCGGCTGTCGGCGTTGTACGCCTCGGTCAGGCCCAGGATCGGGTCGCCTGGGACCAGTTCCACGTTTGCAAAGAAGGACACGGCGGTACTCGTTCGGTAGACGGAAAGGGGGAGGAATTGCGCCACGCGGTCTGCGGCTTTTCGGCCGGAAACAGCCCATCGTAACAAAGCCTGCCGGGGCTGGCCGCCGCCATCGTCATCCGCAGCCCCGTACCATGGCGTGCGTTGCCGCCCGATCCATCAACCTGAATCATGAATCCCGCCGCACGACGCCACTGCCTGCCGTTGTCCGCCCTGCTGCTGTCGCCACTGGCGGCCATGGCCGAGCCTGCGCCCATCGCCCTGCCCGCCGTGCAGGTGCAGGCGGCGCGGGTGCCGGGCATCGACCCGTTCGCGCTGCCGGCCAGCCAGGACACGGTCTGGATCGACGCCGGCCGGGCCGGCAACAGCGTGCAGTTGTCCGAGGCACTGGCCGGGGTGCCGGGACTGCTGGCGCGCGATCGGCAGAACTTCGCCCAGGACACGCAGCTGTCGATCCGTGGCTTTGGCGCGCGCTCGACCTTCGGTGTGCGCGGCGTGCGGGTGTTGATCGACGGGGTGCCCGCGACCATGCCCGATGGCCAGGGCCAGCTGTCGCATGCCAGCCTGCTGGGTGCCGAACGCATCGAGGTGCTGCGCGGGCCGTTCTCGGCGCTGTACGGCAACTCCTCCGGCGGCGTGCTGCAGGTGTGGAGTGCGCAGGGCCAGGCCGGCGACCCGTGGCGGTTGCGCCTCAACGCAGGTGCCGACAACACGCTCAGCGTCGGCGCGCAGCTGAAGGGAGCCAGCCACGGGCTGGACTACAACATCGCCGCCAATCACTTCCGCACCGATGGCTGGCGCGAACACAGCCGCGCGCGCCGCGAATCGCTCACTGCGCGCATCGGCGGCGATCTGGGCGGTGGGCGACTGGAGCTGCTACTCAACGCGCTGGATGCGCCGGACGCACAGGATCCACTGGGCCTGACCCGCGCGCAGGTCGCTGCGGATCCACGCCAGGCCACGGCGGTGGCGCACCAGTACAACACCCGAAAATCGGTGCGCCAGCAGCAGGCGGGTCTGCGCTGGACCCGCGAAACCGACACCCAGCGCTGGCAACTGATGGGCTATGCCGGCCAGCGCGCGGTGCGCCAGTACCTGCCGATTCCGCCTGCAGCCCAGACCAACAGCCCGCTGCATGCCGGCGGGGTGATCGATCTGGAGGGCGGCTACGGCGGATTGGACGCGCGCTGGGGCTGGCACGGCGACCTCGCCGGTCGACCGCTGGATCTGGTGGCCGGGCTCAGTGCGGACCGCCAGCGCCAGCACCGCACCGGCTACGAGAACTTCATCGGCAGCGCCCTCGGCGTGCGCGGACGCCTGCGCCGCGACCAGATCGACACGGTGCAGAACGTGGACCAGTTCGCCCAGGCCTGGTGGCAGTGGAGCCCGCGCTGGTCGCTGCTGGCCGGGCTGCGCCACAGCGCGGTGCGCTTCGAATCCGATGACCGCTACATCACCGGGCGCAATCCGGACGACAGCGGCCGCCGACGCTACCAGGCGACCACGCCGGTGGCAGGCGTCAGCTTCGAAGCCAGCCCGCAGTGGCGGCTGCACGCGGCCGTGGGGCGTGGTTTCGAGACCCCCACCTTCAACGAACTGGGCTATCGCGCCGACGGCCAAGCGGGATTGGCACTGGATCTGGCGGCCGCGCGCAGCCGCAATCTGGAGGTAGGCAGCAAATGGCACGCACAGGACGGAACCCAGCTTGATATCAGCCTGTTCCGCGCAGATACCGACGATGAGTTGGCCGTTGCCAGCAACATCGGCGGGCGCAGTACCTACCGCAATATCGGTCGCACCCGTCGCCAAGGCGTGGAACTACAGTATCGCCAGCCCTTGGCCGAGCAGCTGGAACTGCAGCTGGCATGGACCTGGCTGCAGGCGCAGGTGCGCTCGCCGTACCTGACCTCGAACAACTTGGTCGCCGCGGGCAGCCGTCTGCCTGGTGTGCCGCGCCAACAGGCCTTCGCCCGGCTGCAGTGGACACCCGCTGACTGGCAGTGGGCGCTGGAGGCGTCCGCCAGCAGCGATACCGTGGTCAACGACGTGGCGACCGAACGTGCGCCCGGCTTTGCCCTGCTGCACCTGGAAGGCGGGCGTCGCTGGAACCTGCCGGGTGGCGAGCTGCGGGCCTTCGCACGGTTGGAGAACGTGCTGGACCAGGCCTACATCGGCTCGGTGATCGTCAATGACGGCAATGGCCGCTTCTACGAGCCGGGACCGGGACGACGGGCCAATGTCGGCCTGCAGTGGTCGTGGCGTTGAAGTGGTAGTGCCGGCCGCTGGCCGGCATCGCGCCGTGCAGGACGTCAGGAGGTTGCCGGCCAGCGGCCGGCACTACCCGTAAATCGGGGGCCCTGGCCGGCATCGCGCCGTGCAGGATGTCAGGGGGTTGCCGGCCAGCGGCCTGCACTACCCGTAAATCGGGGCCCTGGCCAGAATCGCGCTGTGCAGGACGTCAAGAGGTTGCCGGCCAGCGGCCGGCACTACCGGTCAGTCGGGGGCCTTGGCCGGTACGAACGGCGACGTCGGGTCGCTGGCCGGGAAGGTCTCCTCGAGCGCCTCGTCCTGGTTGTCGCTGGCATGCTGCTTGCGCTCGCGGCGCTTGAGCGGGCTTTCCTGGCCGCCACGATGGCGGTCGCCGCCGTCCTTGCGGTCCAGCGCGGCCTGTTCAGACTCGTGCTTCACCGGCAGATGCTCGCCACCGTGTTCGGCGTCGAAGAACGGTGCGCCGGTGCCGCGGTAGTCGGCATTGTCGGCATCGCGCTTACCGCGCTGCTCGCCGGGAATGGGCGGGTGATTTTCCCGCAGCGGGTCACGGGAGGTCTCTCGGCTCATGATCTGGCTACCTGCGCTCGGGGGCTCCCACTACACCCCTCGCAAGGTAAAGCCGCCGCGAACCTGGCGTCATGAACATCTCGCTCACCCCCCGGTAACGGGACCGCGCGTATTCCTGCCCACCCGCCCCCGCTGCAGGAGCCGGCCATGCCCCGTCTTGAACGACCCGCACCGTCCGTGTTCAACGCCCTGCTTGATCCGCTCGGCCAGCGCACCGCGCATCGCCGCACGCGTCGCCATGAGGATCCGCAGGCGGTGGCGCAGGACTACCTGCAGTACATGCTGAGTGATTACGAAGAGCGCCGTGGCCAGAGCCACCGCAACTGGCGTGACCTCTGCCCGGTCTACGCCTTCGCGCTGACCACGCATGCCGCCGACTGGCCGCGCGGTGATGCCGCCGATACCTGCGAGGAGCTGGCCGAGCACTGGGAACAGATGCGTGGGCATTCGCGCTTGAGCTGGTCGCAGGCGCGGCCGGTGGTGGAAGACGCATGGCGCGCGCTGGACTATATCCCGGCGGCGGCGGTGAGGCCGTTGCTGCAGTAACGCAGGGACATGCCCGGCGAGTGCACAGCGCGGTGAACGACGTGTTGTCGTGCGTCAGGCCGACGTTGCGTCGCGCGACGCGCGGCGACCGAACCACCAGCCCACCAGCAGCTGCAATGGCAGTGATGCCAGCAGCGAAATGACGAACCACAACGGGAAATCCGCACCGGCCGTCCACACTGCGTAACCACAGCCCAGCGCGATCAGCGACCAGATCGAAAAACCATGCGAACGCGGCCAGCACGGCGCGTAGTAGGTGGCGAAGGAAATGCCGGCGACGCCGCCGAGCACGCTGAAGGCCAGGTCCCACCCCAGTTGCACGCTGTTATCGCCCGGCGACAGGCCCACCAGCGGGGGCAGCCAGCTGGCGACGCTGCTGACCAGCGCAAGCGACAGCACGCCGCCGATCAGGGCGACGATGGACAGGAACAGGGTTTTGAGCAGGCCGGGCATGCGCGCATTGTACGGCTGCGCGAAGCAGTCAGGCCGTCGGGTTGCAACAGGTCGGATCCCATCCGTCAGGGACGGATGGGATCCGACCCGATGGATAGGCATGGCCGCCGCGTCCGTGGGAGAGGGGGACGGAGCGACGACGGCCATGCACAGGCGGTCAGGCGGCGAAGTCGAGCACTACGCGGCCTTCGATGGTGCCCGCGTGCATGCGCGCGAACACGTCGTTGATGCTCTCCAGGCGGTCGGTGCTGACCGTGGCCGCGACCTTGCCTTCGGCGGCGAACTGCAGCGATTCCTGCAGGTCCAGCCGGGTGCCGACGATCGAGCCACGCACGGTGATGCCGTTGAGCACCATGCCGAAGATGTCCAGCGGGAAATTGCCGGGTGGCAGGCCATTGAGCGAGACGGTGCCGCCACGGCGGACCATGCCCAGTGCCTGCTCGAACGCCTTCGGCGAAACCGCGGTGACCAGCGCACCGTGCGCGCCACCGATTTCCTTCTTCAGGAAGGCGGCGGGGTCGGTGGTGCGCGCGTTGACGGTGATCTGCGCGCCGAGCTGCCGGGCCAATGCCAGCTTGCTGTCGTCCACATCCACCGCAGCCACGTTCAGGCCCATCGCGCGGGCGTACTGCACCGCCATGTGGCCGAGGCCACCGATGCCGGAAATCACCACCCAGTCCCCTGGCTTGGTATCGGTAACCTTCAGGCCCTTGTAGACGGTCACGCCGGCGCACAGCACCGGCGCGATCTCGACGAAGCCCACTTCCTTCGGAAGCAGGCCGACATAGTTGGCATCGGCCAGTGCGTACTCGGCGAAGCCGCCGTTGACTGAGTAACCGGTGTTGCGCTGTGTCTCGCACAGCGTTTCCCAGCCACCCAGGCAGTGTTCGCAATGGCCACACGCCGAGTACAACCAGGGGATGCCGACCCTGTCGCCTTCCTTGACGTGCCCTACCCCGCCTCCCACGGCCACGATGTGCCCCACGCCCTCGTGGCCGGGGATGAATGGCGGGTTCGGTTTCACCGGCCAGTCGCCCTCGGCGGCGTGCAGGTCGGTGTGGCAGACGCCACAGGCCTCGATCTTGACCAGTACCTCGCCCGCCCCCGGGCGCGGTACCGAGACTTCCTCGATCACCAGTGGCTTGCCGAACTCACGTACGACGGCGGCCTTCATGGTCGAATTCATGTTCGGATCTCCGTAGTGCGCTTGCCCACAGAATGACGCCGGCTCGAGGCCGGCGCTTTGATCACGATCAAACCTTTGACGATTCGTGCAGCAGGTTCAGCCGGCCAGTACCGAGGCCTCGCGCGCCAGGCGCTCGATCGCATCCCAGTCGCGGGTCTGCAGCAGCGCCGGGGTGGTCAGCCACGAGCCGCCCACGCACAACACGTTGGGCAGGTGCAGGAACTGCGGCGCGGTCTGCGCGCTGATGCCGCCGGTCGGGCAGAAGCGCACATCGGCGAACGGGCCATGCCAGGCGGCCAGCAGTGCGGCGCCACCGGCCTGCACTGCCGGGAAGAACTTGAAGGTGTCCTGGCCGTGCTCCAGGCCCAGGATCAGGTCCGAGGCGGTGGCAGCACCGGGCAGGTACGGCAGGTCGGCATCGCGCGCGGCGGCATACAGCGCCGGCGTGGCACCGGGGGAAACGGCAAAACGCGCACCGGCCTGCTTTGCCGCCTGCATCTGTGCGGCGTTGAGCACGGTGCCGGCGCCGATCACGGCATCGGGCACGGCCTCGACCATGGCCTTGATCGCATCCAGTGCCTGCGGCGTGCGCAGCGTTACTTCGATCACCGGCAGGCCGCCGCGGAACAGCGCCTGGGCCACTTCGACCGCTTCATTCACGTCTTCGGGGGTGTACACCGGAATTACCGGTGCCAGCTTCAACAGCGCGCGCAGGCGCGGATCAGCGCTGGACATCGTCTTGCTCCTTGCCCGACCGGGCATCGCGGATCGCCGCCGGGCCCGGCAGCGCAGCGGCGCATGATGCCACGTGGATCACCCGGGTGCTGGCGGTGCCCTGCCCCGGCGTGACTCAGGCCGGGTCGGCCTGCAATGCCTGGATGCGTCGCTGGTACCAGTCACCGCCCAGCGGATCGAACACCGCGGCGCGCTCCATCGGTGCCTCATACACATGCACCGAGATTGCCAGCGCCGCGTCGCTGGCGTTGCGCAGGGTGTGGTACTCGTGCGGCGGAATCAGGCTGCCGGCACTGCCGCAGCCCCCGCGCAGCGCGGCGTGGCGACGGAAGCGGCAGCGCTCACCGTTGCGCTCCAGCAGTTCATAGCGGGTGATCTCCAGTTCGCCCAACCACACTCCCTCCACACACCACATGGCATCGTGGTCGTGCAGCGGCGTGCCCTGCCCTGGGCCCCAGCTCATGGCAATCACGCTGTAGCCGTGTTCGCGGCTGTGGTAGAGCGGGCGTCGCGCGTAATGATCACCGACCGGACGGTGCACGCACTCGGGAAGTTCGATGCGGCTGTCTGCGATGGCGTCCTGCAGTGCCAACTGCAGGTCGGCGGTGATGCGCCCGGCATCACCGGAGGTCATCGCCGCGTCGACGGCGGCGATCAACCGATCGCGACCACGGAACGGCGGAAACGGAGAAGTCTGCAGGTCCATGTCCTGACTGTAGCGGAGCATGGTTAAAGGAATGTTGGCGTTCGCGCGCGTCGCGCCCGCATTCATGGTGAACACGCGCGGAAGAACGGTTCAGATGCGAACGAAGTAGAGCGATCACAATGGAACCTCGCGCAGCGGAGCGTGTCGAATACGACTCACTCCGAGCGAACTGCGACATTCCGCAACTTCGCGCCCCACGGGCGCAAGGCTAGAATTCTCCGACTTACCTGGTTCTATACATGTCAGTGCGAATTATTAGCGATGCCGCGTTGCCGGCATCGAAGGGCAAGGCTGCCACGATCAACGACATCGCACGACTGTCGGGAGTTTCCAAGAAAACGGTTTCAAGAATCATCAACAACTCGCCGCTGGTGCGCAAAGACACCCGCGACAAGGTCGAGGCGTTGATGCGCGAGGTCGGTTACGTGCCCGACCCCCTGGCGCGCGGGCTCGCGTTCCGCCGCTCCTTCCTGATCGGCCTGGTGTATGACGACCCGGGCGCCCAATGCATCGTCGACCTGCAGCAGGGCGCTCTGGAAGCGCTGCGCGGCACCGGTTATGAACTGGTGGTGCATCCCTGCGACAGCCAGTCCGCGGACTGCGCGCAAGGTGTGCGGCGCTTCGTGCAGCAGCAGAAACTGCATGGCGTGATCCTTGGTCCGCGCGCCTCCGAGTCGGTGGCGCTGACTGGAATGCTCGACGAGATCGAATGCCGCTACATCCGCATCAACGCGCATGCCTCTGACGACGAAGCACAGGCGGTGGTCACCCACGATCGCGACGGTGCAGCCGCGGCGGCGGGCTACCTGCTCTCGCTCGGCCACCGCGACATTGCGGTGATTACCGGTCCGGGCGACCGGCGTACCGCACGCGAGCGCACCCATGGCTTCCTCGACCGGTTGGCCCAGGTGGGCCTGACCCTGCCGGGTGAGCGCGTGCTGGAAGCGGGCGATACGTTCGAGTCGGGCGTGCATGCCGCCGAGCGCCTGCTGATGGGCGAAGGACGCCCCAGTGCGATCTTCGCCGGCAACGACGAAATGGCGGCCGGCGTGTATCAGGTGGCGTTGCGTGCAGGCATCGCGGTGCCGCAGCAGTTGTCGATCGTCAGCTACGACGACAGCCCGCTGGCGTCGCGGTTGTGGCCGCCGCTGACCTCGGTGCGCCGCCACGTCTCCGACATCGGCCGCATGGCCGCTGCGATGCTGGTGCAGACCGACGTGCCGGATGCAACGACTGCAGCCAGCGTGCATCCGCAGTTGATGGTGCGCGGTTCCTGCCGGGCGGTGGACAGCTGACTGCCCTGCCCTCGCCTGCACCGCTGCGGCAGTGCAGGCAGGCTTCAACGAAAACGGCGCACCGGAGTGCGCCGTTTTCATTGGCAGATTGCGCGTGCTTACACGTCGCCGCCGTCGGCCCAGCCTTCGCCGGTGCCTTTCTGGAACACGCGGTCATCGGCCTGCACTTCGCCCGCCGGTAGATGCGCCTGATCAGACAGCGCCGCGTAGATCGGGGTGAAGTCCGGTGACGTTGCCTGCATCAGCTGTTCGAAGCTGTCGATGACGAAGTAGGTCTTCTGGAAGGTGTCGATGCGGTACTTGGTGCGCATGATCCGCTGCAGGTCGAAGCCGATGCGGTTGGGCGCGGCCGATTCCAGCGAGTACAGCGATTCGCCCTTCGACGACACGATGCCGGCGCCGTAGATGCGCAGGCCGTCGGGCGTATCGATCAGGCCGAACTCTACCGTGTACCAGTAGAGGCGGGTCAGGTTCTGCAGCGCGTCCGGGCCGATCGCGTGTGCTTTGACGCCGCCACGGCCGTACGCCTCCATGTAATTGGCGAACACCGGATTCATCAGCAGCGGCACGTGGCCGAACAGATCGTGGAACATGTCCGGTTCGGCGATGTAGTCGATCTGGTCCGGACGACGGATCCACCAGGTCACCGGGAAACGACGGTTGGCCAGGTGGTCGAAGAAATCCAGTTCCGGCAACAGGCCTTCGACACCCACCAGCGTCCAGCCGGTGGCGGCGCCGAGCACTTCATTGAGTTGATCGAAGCGCGGAATCATGTGCGCGCTCATGCCCATCTCGTCCTGCGCATCCAGGAATTCCTGGCAGGCACGGCCGACCAGCAGCTCGCGCTGGCGCTGGTACAGCGTGCTCCAGGTGGCGTGGTCGTCGGCGGTATAGGTGTCCCACGGCTGCTCGACGAGCGCGGTGGTATACACCGGCACGTAGCCCTTGTCGGTCTGCTGGTGTTCGACGCGGCGGGGCTGGGCGAGGTCCATGGGGCACTCCTTGACGGGATACCCACGATGCTAGGGCAGGGCGCGCGCAACAGGGTTGCAAAAGTTGCGCCGATTGGCCTTGTTGGCGCAATATCCTTGCGTACTCACCATGTTGCGGGGCAACAATGGCCGGAGAAGTCCAGTTCGATCGCACGGATATACGTCTGCTGGCTGAAATCCAGCGGGATGGGCGCGCCACCAACGCCGAACTGGCGACGCGGGTGAATCTTTCGCCCTCGGCCTGCCTGCGCCGCCTGCAGCGGCTGGAAAGCGAGGGCGTGATCGTCGGCTATGGCGCGCGGCTGGAGCCACGGCAGCTGCGGCTGGGCCTGCAGGCCTTCGTGCGCGTGCAGCTGGAAAAGCACGACCAGGCCGCGATCGGGCACTTCGTCGACAGCGTGCAGGCCTGGGATGAAGTGGTGGCCTGCCATGCACTGACCGGCGACATGGACTACCTGCTGCACGTCTACGTGCGCGATCTGGAGCATTTTTCGCATTTCCTGCTGGACCGGCTGCTCAATGCCGGTGGCGTGGCCGATGCCAACTCCAGCTTCGTGCTGCGCACGGTAAAGGGTTTCCAGGCGTTGCCGTTGTCGCAGCTGGAGTCGTGATCATCTGGCGGATGTGGGAGAGCGTGACTTGCTTTGCATCCTGGATGACACGAGGCATTTTCCTACGATGAGACGGATTAACCTCTGACAGAGTGACGCAATCGGCCTTCCTAGAATCACTGGACAACCCTGTCCGGAGAGATCGACATGAAAGTCTGCCTTGCTCCTGTCATTGCCCTGCTTGCTGCTGCCCTGATGCCGGCCGCTGCAGGAGCTTCCCCCCAGACCGCCGACGCCCAACCTTTGGCGTTGAGTTGCGGCGCCACCGAATTCGTCGGCATGACCAGCAACTCGTCAACGCTGGCCAAGCGCCAATGCAACGGTGGCTATGTCTATGGGATCGGTGTTTCAGTCAACGAAGCCGTGGAGAATCTCAACGGCTTCATGGCAGTGCTGCAGGCCGGCGTGAGCTGCAGTGCGAATGCCAGCAGCATCGTCAGTGGTGCCTACGGCAAAGGTGTTTTCGCCCAGTTCGTCTGCAACGGCTGGCCGATAGCCGGTGTAGGCAACTCACCCACCACTGCGGCGCGCAACTCGCTGGCCATCGCTACGGAAATGGCGGCCACGGGTACCCATTGCGCCGCGCCACTGAATGGTTCGTACTATCCAGAAGCCTGGGGATTCCGTTTCCGCTACGACTGCGGCAACACACAGACCCTGAAGAGCTGGTCCATCGCAGGGCTCGGCGCCAGCGTCGATGACGCCAATGTCATCGCCATGCGCCTGATGCGCTATACGACAGCTGCGGGTCAGAGCTGCGGCTTCGAAAGGGCTGAAATCAATGGCGTCATTCTGAAGGCCACGCTGGTCTGCAATGGCTCATACATCCAGGGCTACGGCAGTTCGGTCACCGCCGCGGCCAACGATGCACTGGCCCAGATCGGTGCCTGATCTGTCGTGAGGCCATCGAGGGCGACCCGCTTCGTGCGGGTCGCCTTCAGCACTTGTCCTTGCGGCCCATCAGCTTGCCCAGGCGCGAGGCTTCCTCGCACTTCGGCGCGGCCACCGGTGCCGGTGCGGCCGCCGCGGCGCGTGCGCGCTGCAGCTGCTGGATCTTCGCGCGGATCTGCGGCATGGCTGCCATCGCGGCCTTTTCGCCTTCCAGGATCGCGGTGCCACGCTGGCTGAAATCGGCGGCACCGATGTCCAGTACCTTCGGGCGGATGACGATGTCGGCGCGCGCCAGTTCCTGCTCGCCCAGCCGCTGGCCCATGATCGAGATGGACTGGTTGACGATGCCCAGCATGTCCGTCGGCGCCTTGCCGCTGGCTTTGCTGGAGATGTCCACGGCAATCACGAAGTCGGCGCCTAGCTGGCGCGCGGCGTCCACCGGCACCGGACTGACCACGCCGCCATCGATGTAGTTGCGGCCACCGATCTTCACCGGTTCGAACACACCGGGGATGCTGCTCGACGCGCGTACCGCCTGGCCGACGTTGCCGCGCACGAAGATCGCGCGCTCACCGGTTTCCAGCTGGGTGGCGACGGCGGCGAACGGCTTCTTCAGGCGCTCGGCCGAACGGTTGGCCACCTGTTCGTTGACGTAGTCCTGCAGCTTCTGGCCCTGCACCAGACCACCGGAGAACAGGCGCACGTCGCGGATGCTGGCTTCGTCCAGCGCCACCGCCTTGCTCTGCATCTGGAACGCGTCCATGCCGCTGGCGTACAGCGCACCGACCACGCTGCCGGCGCTGGTGCCGGACACCACGGCCGGTTCGAAGCCGTTGGCCTCCAGCATCTTGATCACGCCGATGTGCGCGAAGCCCTTGGCTGCGCCACCGCCGAGGGCGATACCGATCTTCACCGGCTTGGCCTGCGGCACCACGGTTGGTGCCGGCGGCGGTGTGGGGCGGACCGGATCGCCACCGCAGCCGGCCAGCAGGCCGACCAGGGCGACGGACAGCAGCATGCGGGGGCGGAACAGGCTCATCGGCAGTGCGCTCGCGGCGCCGGAATCAGGAAAGGGCGCCAGCATACCGAAGCCGTGGCAGGCCGGGCAGGGTGGGAAACATCGCCCATTCATAAAGGTAGTGCCGGCCGCTGGCCGGCAACCATTGGGAAACTGGCAACGGTCCATGGGGCTGCCGGCCAGCGGCCGGCACGACCGGGATGCTCGCCAAGGTTCATGAGGCTGCCGGCCAGCGGCCGGCACTACTGGAGGCGGTCAGAACCGGTTGTCGCCGTCCAGCATCCGGCCCAGGCCGCCCAGCACCGAGCCTTCGCCGCGGTTCTGGCCACCGCCCTGGGGCGCGGCCATCCACATGCGGCCGGCCAGGCGCGAGAACGGCAGCGACTGCAGCCAGACCTTGCCCGGGCCAGTCAGCGTGGCCAGAAACACGCCTTCGCCACCGAACAGCATGCTCTTGATGCCGGCCACCCGGCGCACGTCCATGTCCACGGTCGGGTGGTAGGCCACCACGCAGCCGGTATCCACATCCAGCCGCTCGCCGGCCGCCAGCTCGCGCTCCACCACGCAACCGCCGGCATGGATGAACACCCAGCCGTCGCCTTCCAGCTTCTGCATGATGAAACCTTCGCCTCCGAACAGGCCGGTCATGATCTTGCGCTGGAACTGCACGCCGATCTGCACACCGCGTGCGCCGGCCAGGAAGCTGTCCTTCTGGCAGATCAGGCGGCCGCCATGCTGGTCCAGCTTCATTGCCAGCACGGTGCCGGGGTAGGGCGCGGCGAAGGCGACCTTGCCCTTGCCGTGGCCGCTCTGGGTGTAGACGGTGGCGAACAGGCTCTCGCCGGTCAGCACGCGCTTGCCGGCGGCCATCACCTTGCCCATCAAACCGCCGCCCTGGTCGCCGGTGGCGGCACCGAATACGGTGTCCATCTGCACCGTTGCGTCCTTGAACATCAGTGCGCCGGCCTCGGCAATGGCGCTCTCGCCGGGATCAAGCTCGATCTCCACGAACTGCATTTCATGGCCGACGATGCGGAACTCGATGTCGTCGGCGCGGCCGCTGGCCGTGGCGGGGACCGGCGGTGGGGTGTTCGGCATGCCCGGGGCCGCGGACTGCAGTTCGGGCACCTCGGCAATCGAGGTCCACCCGCTCATGCCCTGGCACCAGGCCAGGGCGCGCGGGTTGGCCTGCGCATAACGGCGCGCGGCCTCGTCATCAAGCGGGCCGATACGCTCGGCCTGGGCGGAGGCATGGAAGTACCACTGGGTCATCGCGGCGGCTCTGCAGGGCTGGAAAACCCCGAGTCTAGCGAGGGCGCGGGGGCCGGGGCGACGCGGCCATGAACGGCCGGCATTTGCGGGGCAGGTGCTGTATTGCAACAATTATCTGGTAGCGCCGTTTTACCACCCCTCCAAACACAGCCTACCGCCATGTCTCCGACCCGCACTTCCCGTGGCCGCCTTCCGGTCGCGCGCCCCCTCGTTGCCGCTCTTTCCGCCCTGTTGCCGCTGGTAGCAGCCGCCCAGGAAACTCCCGCCGCCAAGGATCCGGTTGCCCTCGACGCCCTGCAGGTGACCGCGCAGCGCCGTGTCGAGAACGCCAAGGACGTGCCGGTTGCGATCAGCGCGATCCAGGGCGAGAAGCTCGATGTGCTGGGTTCGGCGGGCGACGACATCCGCTTCCTGGCCGCGCGCGTGCCCAGCCTCAACATCGAGTCGTCCTACGGCCGTGCCTTCCCGCGCTTCTACATCCGTGGCCTGGGCAACACCGACTTCGACCTCAATGCGTCGCAGCCGGTGTCGCTGGTGTACGACGACGTGGTGCAGGAAAGCCCGCTGCTGAAGGGCTTCCCGCTGTTCGACCTGGCCAACGTGGAAGTGCTGCGCGGCCCGCAGGGCACGCTGTTCGGCCGCAATACCCCGGCCGGCGTGGTCAAGTTCGATTCGGCGCGCCCGTCGCAGGATGCCGACGGCTACGTGCGCGTGGGCTATGGCAGCTACAACAGCTGGAACGTGCAGGGCGCCTATGGCGGCCCGCTGACCGACCGCTGGTCGGCACGCGTCTCGGCCATCTACCAGCGCCGCGACGACTGGGTCGACAACACCCGCGCCGGTGCGCCCAACAGCGGTTTCGAAGGTTATGACGAAGCCGCAGGCCGCGTGCAGTTCCTGTACGAAGGCGACGACTTCGAAGCACTGTTCAACCTGCACAAGCGCAAGCTCAACGGCACCGCCCGCCTGTTCCGCGCCAACATCATCCAGAAGGGTGGCAACGGCCTGGTCGAGAACTTCGACCGCGACAAGGTGGCCAACGATGGCGTCAACTTCTCCGACCTGAAGACCTGGGGCGGCAGCGCGCGCCTGCAGTGGAACCTCGGTTCGGTGACCCTGCACTCGATCACCGGCTATGAAACCGCCGAATCGCTCAACCGCGGCGACATCGACGGTGGCTACGGCGACGCATCGCTGGGCGCTGGCAACTATGGGCCGGGCTTCATCCCGTTCTCATCGGAGTCGGCCGACGGCCTGCCGCACCATCGCCAGTGGACGCAGGAGTTCCGCGTCGAATCCAACGAATGGGGCCGCTTCGACTGGCAGGCCGGCGTCTTCTATTTCGACGAAGACGTGACCATCAACAACTTCAACTACAACTCGTTGAAGCCGGGCAACCCGCAGACCGGCCACGTGGTGCAGAACCAGCGCAACAAGGCATGGGCGGTATTTGCCTCGGGTGACTTCGATGTCACCGACCGCTTCAAGCTGCGTGCCGGCGTGCGCTACACCCAGGACAAGAAGGACTTCAACGCCAGCGTGCTGCAGGCCGTGCCGTTCGGCACCCCGGTCAGTGGCCCGTACCTGGCCAACACCGACGTCAACGACGTCAGCTGGGATGTCAGCGGCGTGTACAAGCTGACCGACAACGTGAATGCCTACGCCCGCGTGGCCAAGGGCTTCCGTGCGCCGTCGATCCAGGGCCGCCTGGCCTTCGCGCCGGGCCTGTCGCAGGCCGATTCGGAGAAGGTGATCTCGTACGAAGCCGGCATCAAGGCCGACCTGTTCGAGCGCCGCGCGCGCCTGGGCCTGAGCGTGTTCCGCTACAACGTTGACGGCCAGCAGTTGATCGCCGTGGGCGGCACCAACAACACCGCCACCCTGCTCAACGCCGACAAGACCATCGGCCAGGGCGTGGAGCTGGACCTGGAAGCCTATCTGGCCGACAACGTGCTGCTGACCTTCGGCAGCAGCTACAACGACACCGAGATCAAGGACAAGGATCTGGCGGTAGCGATCTGCGGCGGTGGCTGCACCATCAACGACCCGACCACCGTCATCAACGGTGGCACCTACGCACTGGTCAACGGCAACCCGCTGCCGCAGGCGCCGAAGTGGATCCACAACGCGACCCTGCGCGTCGGCTTCCCGCTCAGCGATGGCAGCGAGCTGTATGCCTACACCGATTGGGCCTACCGCAGCGCGGTGAACTTCTTCATCTACGAGTCGCCGGAATTCCGCGGCCGTAGTTCGCTGGAAGGCGGCCTGCGCCTGGGCTACAACTGGGATTACGGCCAGTACGACGTGGCTGTGTTCGGCCGCAATCTGACCAACCAGACCCGCGTGGTCGGCGCGATCGACTTCAACAACCTGACCGGCTTCCTCAACGAGCCGCGTACCTGGGGCGTGGAGTTCACCGCGAAGTTCTGATGCGGTTGATGGCGTGATGCAATGAAGAAGGGCCGGCGCAATGCCGGCCCTTCTGCTTTCCAGGGCCGCCGGGCATGGCCCGGCGCTACCCAGGCATCGCGCGGTAGCGCCGGGCCATGCCCGGCGAGCGCAGCGGCGATGCCTTACAGCGCGCTCTGCGGGCGCACCTTCAGCACCGCGTTCTCGGTGGCGCAGTCGCGGCTGGAATGCAGGCCGGCCTTGCGCGCGGCAGCAATCTCCTTGCGTGCGGCCAGCAGGTCCTTGTTGAACGCGGCGTTGTCGTGCAGGCGGGCCACGGCGGCGGCGCCCATGAAGCGGCCTTCGAGGATGTCGCTCTGCCAGTGCACGTTGCACACCAGGCGGCTCTCGCCGTAGTTGCGGCCGCGCGCCTGGATCGCATCGGCGCGATCCGGTGCGATCTCCGACAGGATCAGGGCCCAGGCCCAGCCGATCGAGGTGTGGCCGGACGGGTACGAGCCGTTCTTGCGCAGGCCGTCCTCGTCCTTCGGCGCGCAGGTCGGTTCACCGTTGACCATGAACGGGCGCGGGCGCTGGTAGTGGTTCTTGGCGGCCTTGGTGGCGGCGCTGGCGTCGATCCGGCTGCGCTCCAGCAGGCGGTACAGCGCCGGGGTCTTCACCGCATCGACGTCGATGTCGGCGGCGCAGGAGAAGTGGTTGGCGCCTTCCGGGAAGCCGAGTTCCGCATCGACACCGGCCTGGGCGAAGCGCGGGCTGCCACGCAGCGCGCGGGCTTCACGGCTGACCTGTTCGTCGAGGGCGAGGGCGGCCGAACCGGCCACCGGCGGCGCCGGCACCAGGTCGAGGCTGCCCGGTACCGCGCTCTTGTCCAGATAGCCCACCGCCTTGGTGGTGATGTTGGCTTCGACGGCGGTCGGCTTGGCGGCGGTGGCGGCACAACCAGCCAGGGCCGCAACGACGGCGAGGCCGAGCAGCGGGCGGGCAGGGTGGGAAATCAGCGACATGGATGGGCTCCGGAGAAAAAACATCGCGCCATGATCGCAGCCCGTATACGACACCGCAGTGGCCATCGGTCATACGGCCAGACCCGGCATGGTCATCCCGGCGATATGAAAAGCGTCATCGAGTGACGTCAGTCTCCTGAATCCGGGCGCAGCGCACGGACTTTCACGCGGCCGCGCCGCGAGCATCGGCACAACGGCAAGCATCAGGGGCCGTCCAGTTCCAGCCGGGTCGGGGGGATCCGTTGACAGAGGGAGAGAAGCGATGCGCAGCACCGCAACAGGAAGTACCGTCCTGGCCCTGCTCCTCGGGCTGGCAGCCGCGCCGGCACAGGCGGCCGACGTGGTCGGCGTGGCCTTCGTGCATGGCACCGGCGCACAGACCAACGCCACCCAGGACTACTGGCAGCCGGCGATCATCGACACCGTGCGCCAGGGCCTGCCGAACAGCAGCAACTACGTCGTCATCAACTGCGACTTCACCCAGTACATGTGGAAGCCGGAAGCCGCCGGCTGCCTGGCCAACCAGCTGACCGGCTTCATCGACAGCCGTGGCATCACCCAGCTGGTGGTGATCACCCACTCAAACGGCGGCAACGTGATGCGCTGGATCCTGTCCAACCCGACCTATGACAGCCGCTATCCGAAGATCATCCGCACGGTGCGCAAGGTCAACGCGCTGGCGCCGTCTTCGGCCGGCACGCCGCTGGCCGATGCGGTGCTCAACGGCAACACCTTCGAAACCTCGCTCGGCTGGTTGCTGGGCTACAAGAACGACGCGGTGCGCCAGCAGCAGGTGGCGAGCATGGCCACCTACAACGCGCAGAACCTGTACGGCACCGCCGGCCGTCCCGCCCTGCCCAAGCCGTTCCGCGCGGTGGTCGGCAGCGACGTGGAGTCGGCGGTGTGGGACAGCAACAGCTACTGCGGTGGCTATGCCGCCAACGTCGGCCTGGAGTTCACCCAGAACTGGCTGTCCTCCTGTTCCGATGGCTTCCTGGAGTGCAGCAGCCAGAAGGCCGCCGGCACCACCTGGTTCACCGACAAGCAGCGCACCAAGGATGCCGAGCCGCTCAGCCACAACCAGAGTCGCCGCGAGTGCTTCGGCCTCGGCACCCTGCTGCGCAACGACCTGACCCAGTGAGGGAGACGACCATGATGATCCATTCCACCTTGCTGGCCAGCGCTGTGCTGGCAGTGCTGTCCCTGTCCACAGCGCACGCCGCGCAGCCGCTGCAGGCCGCCCGTGCGGGCGATCAGGTGCCCGTCGCCCTAGTGGCCGCGCCGCTTCCCGCCGATGAGAGCGAACACGCGCCACTGGCCTTTGCCTGGGCGCTGGACCCCGCACAACCGCTGCAGGCGGCCACGCCGTATGCCTCGGTCAGTCGCAGCTACTGGCAGCAGGTTGATGGCACGCAGCTGCAACGCGGCCTGGACCTGCCACTGACGGCGCCCGATGCGGTGATCCAGCTGAGCCCGGCCGCAGGTGCCCGCGCGCTGCCGGCCAACACTTTGCAGGTGCGCGACCCGGCCGGCCGCAGCAGCGTGGCGCGCAGTGTCGATGCGCGCGCGCTGCAGGATGCCGGCATGCCGGTGAGCGATGGCAGCAGCATGCTGCGTACCGGCGCGACCAGTGCGGTCGGTGCGTACACGCTGCAGAGCGCGCAGGCCCAAGGCCGCTACGTGGTGCAGGTGCTGGAGCCGAACAGCCCGCTGCGCCTTGAGGTGCAGGCCAACCAGGCGCAGGTGCTGGCCGGCGGCAACGTGCAGCTGCAGGCACGCCTGCTGGAAGACGGCGCCACCACCGCGCAGCTGGCATCGCGTCGTGGTGGGCTGGGCGGTGAAGCCCTGCTGGTCGCACCGGATGGCCGCAGCTGGCCGCAGCGGTTGCTGCGCACCACCGATGGTGCGCTGCGCGCGCAGGTAAGGATCCCGGCCGATGTCGGAACCGTGCAGGGGCTGTGGGAATTGCAGGTGTTCGCCCAGGCCGACGGTGTGCTGCGCGATGGCAAGGTGGCCTTTGCGGTGGCACGGGCGACTGCCCGTTTCAGTGGCCAGGCCGCACCGGATCCGGCCAGTCGCCAGGTGGCGCTGCCGCTGCAGGTGGCCGCCGCCGGCCGCTATGAGGCGCGGGGCACGCTGTACGCCACGGCCCGCGATGGCCAGCTGAAGCCGGTGGCACAGGCACATGCGGCCGCGTGGTTCGATGGCCCGGGCGCAGGCCAGCTGGTGCTGCCGTTCGACCAGGCGGCGTTGCCGGCCGGATTCGGTGCGCCGTACGAACTGCGCGACCTGCAGCTGCAGGACCAGAGCCGGATGGCACCGATCGAGTCGCGCGCGCTGGCATTGCGGTTCTGAGCAAAGCGGTGGCGGGCCGGAACATCCGGCCCGCTGCCCCGCCTTCTGTAGAGCCGAGCCATGCTCGGCTGCTTCTGCTCGCGGCGAACGGCAGTCGAGCATGGCTCGACTCTACAGACGGTTACGGAGAGCGATGCATCTGTCTATCCCGCGTACGCGGTCAGCCGGCCTTCCTGCTCGACCACCGTAATCGCGCCGCCGAACACTGCCGACAGCGGTTCGTTGCGCAGCAGCTCGGCACGGGTGCCATCGGCCAGTACGCGGCCGTCACGCAGCAGCACCACCCGCTCGATCTCGGGAATGATCTCTTCGATGTGGTGGGTCACCAGTACCAAGGTGATGCCCTGCTGTGCCAACACCCGCATGGTCGCCACCAGTTGTTCGCGGGCGACCAGATCCAGGCCGGTGGAGGGTTCGTCCAGCAGCAGTGCCTGCGGCCGGTTGACCAGCGCGCGGGCGATCAGCACGCGGCGGGTCTCGCCGGCGGACAGCTCGGCGTAGGCACGCTCACGCAGCGACAGCGCGCCGGTCATTGCCAGCGTCTCGCCAACGCGCGCGCGCATGTCGGCGGTCACTTCGCGGAAGGCCGGCACCACGTAACTGGCGAAGAAGCCGGACAGCACCGCCTGTTCCACGGTCAGCCCGGGCATGTCGGACAGGTTGCTGCTGAGGTCGCCGGTGACGATGCCCAGCTGCGAGCGCAGCCGGTCCACCTGCCAGCGGTTCTGGCCCAGCACCTTCACCGCCACCGTGCCGTCGCCCTGCGCCAGCGGGTACAGCTCGCGGGTGATCAGCTTGATGAAGGTGGACTTGCCGCAGCCGTTGGGGCCGAGCAGGGCGGTGTGCTGGCCCTGTGCGATGCGTAGGCTGAGCCCGTGCAGCACCTTCACCTGGCCGCGCACCACGGTGGCGCGGTCCAGTTCGATCAACGGCGGCAGTTCCCCGGCGGACGGGGCAACGGTAACGGCGCAGGCGCGCGGATCAAGGCTCGACAACTCAGCTCCCCAACTGTGAACGGTGCCACGGAAGGCAGTGGAAATCACCGCCGCAGGGATGCAGTTTGCAACGCAAGCGCCCATGATGTCTGCCATCGCCGCGTCGATCCGGAGAGCCGTCATGCCAGATGCCCTGATGTCACTGTTGACCGGTGGTGTGCTCGGCCTGGGCTGGTGGGCCATGCTGGCGGTGCTGCTGGTCTTCACCCAGATCACCATCTTCTCGGTGACCTTGTACCTGCACCGCAGCCAGGCTCATCGCGGGGTCGATTTCCACCCGGCGCTGGCCCATGTGTTCCGCTTCTGGCTGTGGCTGACCACCTCGATGATTACCCGCGAGTGGGTGGCCATCCACCGCAAGCACCACGCGAAGGTGGAAACCGAGGACGACCCGCACAGCCCTGTCACCCGCGGCATCGGCAAGGTGTTCTGGCACGGCGTGGAGCTGTACCGCGAAGCCCGCGGCCAGCGCGCGGACATCGAGCAGTACGGGCGCGGCACCCCGGATGATGCGATCGAGCGCCGCCTGTATACCCCGCATGCCACGTTGGGGCCGGTGCTGCTGTTCGCGATCAACACGGTGTTGTTTGGCCTGCCGGGCGTGGCCCTGTGGGCGATCCAGATGGCGTGGATCCCGTTCTGGGCGGCCGGCGTGGTCAACGGCCTGGGCCACTGGTGGGGCTACCGCAACTACGAGTCGGCCGATACCTCCACCAACCTCACGCCGTGGGGGTTCTGGATCGGTGGCGAGGAGCTGCACAACAATCACCACGCCTTCCCCAGCTCGGCGCGCTTCGCGATGCGGCGCTGGGAGTTCGATATCGGCTGGAGTGCGATCCGCCTGCTGCAGGCGCTGCGCCTGGCCAAGGTGCTGCGGGTGGCGCCGGCCATGGACGTGCGCCCGAACATCGCGGTGCCCGATGCCGAAACCCTGAAGGCGCTGCTGTCGCACCGCTTCCAGGCGATGACCGATTACCAGCGCAATGTGTTCATGCCGGCTCTGCGCGAGGAAGCCGTGCAGGCTGGGGCCAAGCTGCGCCGCCTGCTGCCGCGCCGGCTGCGCCGTGGCCTGGTCAACGATGGCCGCTGGCTGAAGCCGGACAGTCGTGCCCAGCTCAGCGAATGGGTGGCGCAGCGCCCGCGCATCCGCACACTGGTCGAGTACCGCGGGCGCCTGGCCGCATTGCTGGAAGCCCGCGGCCACGATGCGGCCGAGCGGCTGCACCAGCTGCAGGCGTGGTGCCGCGAGGCCGAGGAAAGCGGTATCGCCGCGCTGCAGGCGTATGCCGCGCGATTGAAGGGCTACAGCCTGGTGGGCGCGTGAGGGCAGGGTACGGGGTTCTGCTTGCGGTGCTGCTGCCGGGCGTGGCGCTGGCCCAGGTCACCGACACAACCAGCTACCTGCAGCGGATGGACAGCGATGGCGACGGCCGGGTCAGCGAGTCCGAGTACGTGCAGTGGATGCTGTATGCCTTCGATCGCATGGACCGCAATGGCGATGGCGTGCTGAGCGCCGACGAACTGCCCGGCGGCAAGGGCAGGGTGATCACCCGTGAGCAGCAGCGGCAGGTGATCGTGCAGCGCTTCCACAAGCAGGATGCCAACGGTGATGGCTTCCTGGATGCGCGCGAGCTGTCGGCACCGCCGCGCTGAAGCGCGGGCGGCCGCGCTTCAGCCAAGGCTAAAGTTCCTGCCCGCGCGGCCGATGCTGTGCACGACCCGATCCCGGCGCGCCGGTCGATCAGCAGAGACAGTGCGGGCTTGGCATGTCGACCGTGAGGGAGCGCGGTCGTGGGGACATGGAGGTTGAGGCAGTGCCGTTGCGATGATCGATGCCTGTTGGGGTCGCCCGTGCTGGCCTGACCGATATCCAAGGATCCCCCGTGAAAGCAAACCCTGTCCTTCTCACCGCCACCCTGCTTGGTGGCCTCGCGTTCGGTGCACCGGTACTGGCCGACGAACCGACCGCCGCATCCGAGCCGCAGCAGGATGCGGACGCCGCCGCAGTGGCACCGGCGCCCGCCTGGGAACATCGGGTTCCGACCAGCACCAAGCTGGAGACCAATGCCGACGGCCAGCCGATCGGTGACCGCGCGCTGCGCCTGGTGCAACGCTCCACCACGGGCAAGGTCGTGGCGGCACAGGCGGCCGTATCGCTGTTTGCCGGCGTCATCGGTGGCCGCGGCTTCAGCAAGGATCAGTTGAAGGGTACCCGCGTGGATACCGTGCCGAACCCGGCGTTCAGTTCGATGGAACAGCAGGCACGCGCGGCCCTGGCGACGTACTTCAGCGCCCATCCCGGCGCCATCCCCGAGCAGTCGCGGCCGGTACAGGTCACCGTGGGTGACTTCACCCTGATCTACAAGGAACTGGGCAATGCCGAGACCGAGTACGAACTGCGCCAGAACGTGGATCTGGGCTTCCCGTACCGGCGCAAGCTGCCGACCATGCGCCTGACCGGTGGCGAAGGTGCACATTGCCGCATTGCCGAGCCGGTGTCGGCGTCGCTGGAAGCGTGGCAGGCCGATGACTACGCCCTGGTCAGGCAGACCGCTGAGCGCTACGCCGAGGCCTGCGTGGCCAGCTTCGTGCAGACGCTCCCCACGCTGTTTCCCGACACTGCTCCGGTAGCCATCCAGGCACCGGTTGAAGGCCAGGAGGTCTGATACCCCCGTCACCGCGGCCAGGTCGGCTGCGGTGACGTCTGCGTCTGCGGCGGAGCGCTAGAATCACCGCATGCCCGAGCTGCCCGAAGTAGAAACCACCCGCCGCGGCCTGGCGCCGCATCTGCAGGGCCGCCGCGTGCACGGGGTGATCCTGCGCCGCGCCGACCTGCGCTGGCCGATTCCGCTGGAAGTGGCCGAGCTGCTGCCGGGGCAGCGCATCGAGGAGATCCGTCGGCGCGCGAAGTACCTGCTGCTGGATACCGCCATCGGCAGCGCGGTGCTGCACCTGGGCATGTCCGGCAGCCTGCGCGTGCTGCCGGGTGACACGCCGTTGCGCGCGCACGACCATGTGGACATCAGCCTGGACAACGGCCGCCTGCTGCGCTTCAACGACCCGCGCCGCTTTGGCAGCCTGCTCTGGCAGCCGGCCGGCGAGGTGCACCCTCTGCTGCAGGGGCTGGGACCGGAACCGCTGGACGACGCCTTCGACGGCAACTACCTGTTCGCCCGCAGCCGTGGCCGCAGCGCGCCGGTGAAGACCTTCCTGATGGACCAGGCGGTGGTGGTGGGGGTGGGCAACATCTACGCCGCCGAGAGCCTGTTCAAGGCCGGCATCAGTCCGCTGCGCGAGGCAGGAAAGATCTCGCGCGAACGCTACCAGCGGCTGGCCGACGCGGTGAAGGAGATCCTCGGCTACGCCATCACCCGTGGCGGCACCACGCTGCGCGATTTCATCAGCCCTGACGGCGCGCCGGGCTACTTCGAGCAGGAACTGCTGGTGTACGGCCGTGACGGGTTGCCCTGCCCGAACTGTGGCCGCGCGCTGAAGCACGCCACCATCGGCCAGCGCGCCAGCGTCTGGTGCAGCCACTGCCAGCGCTGAGCCGGCGGCCAGCGGCAGCTGAACGGGCAGGGGGCGTCTCCGCTGCCCGTTAACGTTTGTCTGCCTATGATGGCCGACCTTCCCTCTGTGCCTGACGCGCCTGCATGCAACGACGCGACTTCATCCGCAATGCCTCCCTCGCCCTGGCTGCATTCGGCCTGCCGTCCCTGCCCGCGTGCGCGGCCAGCAAGAGCGGCCAGATGGGCCTGCGCCGCCTCGGCCAGCCGCAGCCGTTCGACTTCGCCACCCTGAAGGGCCAGGCGCGTGCGCTGGCACAGGCGCCCTACAAGAGCCACAAGCGGGTGCTGCCGGGCCGCCTGGAAGGCCTGGACTGGGACCAGTACCAGTCGATCGGCTACCGCCAGGACCATGCACTGTGGGCTGACCAGCCGGGCAAGTTCCAGGCCAAGTTCTTCCACCTGGGCCTGTACTTCCATTCGCCGGTGCGCATGTTCGACGTGGTCGACGGCAAGGCGCAGGAACTGGCCTATGACGGCGCGGCGTTCAACTACGGCAAGAGCGGCATCAAGGACGGCGAGCTGCCGGCCGATCTGGGCTTTGCCGGTTTCCGACTGAATACCCGCAAGGACACCGACCGCGACTTCGCCGCCTTCCTCGGCGCCAGCTACTTCCGCGCGGTCGGCAAGGAGGGCCAGTACGGCCAGTCCGCGCGCGGCCTGGCGATCGACACCGGCATGGGCAAGCCGGAGGAATTCCCGGACTTCATCGCCTACTACCTGGAACAGCCGTCGGCCGATTCGGAGACGATCGTGGTCTACGGCCTGCTGGATTCGCCCAGCGTGGCCGGCGCCTATCGCTTCGCCATCACCAATGGCGACGTGCTGCTGATGGACATCGACAGCGCGCTGTACCCGCGCAAGACGATCGAGCGGCTGGGCATCGCCCCGTGCACCAGCATGTACCAGGTGGGTGAGAACGATCGCCGCATGGCATGGGACTGGCGCCCGGAGATCCACGATACCGACGGCCTGTCGTTGTGGACCGGTGCCGGCGAATGGATCTGGCGGCCGCTGCTGAACCCGCGCAACCTGCGCTTCAACATGTTCGTCGACCGCAACCCGCGTGGTTTCGGCCTGCTGCAGCGCGACCGCAACTTCGACCACTACCAGGACGATGGCGTGTTCTACGAGAAGCGCCCGTGCCTGTGGGTCGAACCCAAGGGCGAGTGGGGCGAAGGCTCGGTGCAGCTGGTGGAGATTCCCACCGTGGACGAGACCTTCGACAACATCGTCGCGTTCTGGAACCCGAAGGAAAAACCGCAGCCGGGCCAGGAGCTGCTGGTCGGCTACCGCCTGTACTGGGGTGCCGAACCGCCGGCACGGCCGCCGCTGGCGCACTGCGTGGCCAGCCGCACCGGCCTGGGCGGCGTGGTCGGCAAGAAGCGCGAGTATTTCAGCTGGCGCTTCGCGGTGGACTTCGAAGGCGGCGAACTGGCGAGGCTGATCGACAAGGGCGAGGTCGAGGCCGTGGTGGAAGCCAGCCCCGGCCGGGTCGAGATCGTGTCGGCGCGCCCGCTGCGCGAGATCAACGGCTACCGCGCGATGTTCGACCTGGTGCCGCCGGAGGGCAGCACCGAGCAGATCGACATCCGCCTGTTCCTGCGCAGTGGCGGCAAGACCCTGACCGAGACCTGGCTGTACCAGTACACCCCGCCGCCGGCGGGTGCGCCGGAGCGCACGCTGTACTAAGAGCGGTGGCGGGTTTGCAGGGCTTGCAGCCCTGCACCTGCTCAACGCAACAGCAACAGCAACAGCGAAAGCTGGTATCCCGTGGGATGGCGGGGTGGGTCCGGTGGCGGGAGACGCCGTAAACCCATCCCTGGGGGCTTGGCCGCGGCATCCATGCCGCGGACACTCCCGCCACCGGACCCACCCCGCCTTCGACAGATCTCCGCGATCTGTGGGAATTGCTCTTGGGGTCAGATCCGTTTTCCGAAGGAAAACGGATCTGACCCCGGAATTTCATTCGATATCTGACAGATGTGTCGACCAAGGTCGACACCTACCAACAGCCGTGGGGACCTGTCGAAGGTGGGGCACTGTGGGTTTGCGGGGTGTGAGCGGCATGGATGCCGCGACCAAGCCCCCATGGACGGGTTTACGGCGTCCCCGCAAACCCACAGTGCCCCACCATCCCACGGATTGCCCGCTTTTGCCGTTGCCCTGGATCTGGCTCCGGCCTCGGCAGGTGCAGGGCGCAGCCCTGCAAAAGAACCCCTTTACAGCGGCAGGGGCGCCTGCGCCGGATCGATCCGGCCTTCGCCGCGGGTGATCTTCTTGAACTCCGCACGGCTGACCGACACGTAGCGGTCGTTGCCGCCGATCTCCACCTGCGGGCCGTCCTGCACGGCGTGGCCATGCTCGTCCACGCGCACCGTCATCGTCGCCTTCTTTCCGCTGTGGCAGATGGTCTTGATCTCCTGCATCTCGTCGGCCCAGGCCAGCAGGTACTGGCTGCCTTCGAACAGCTCACCGCGGAAGTCGGTGCGCAGGCCGTAGCACAGCACCGGAATCCGCAGCTGATCCACGATTTCGCTGAGCTGCCAGACCTGGGCACGGGTGAGGAACTGCGCCTCGTCCACCAGCACGCAGCCCATCGGTCCGTTCGTCGCCAGATCGTGCTCCACCCAGCGTTGCAGGTCGGTATCGCGGTCGAAGGCCATTCCATCGGCACGCAGGCCGATCCGCGAAGCGACCACGCCGGCGCCGGCACGATCATCCAGGCGCGGGGTCAGGATCGCCACCCGCATGCCGCGCTCGCGGTAGTTGTGGGCGCTCTGCAGCAGGGTCGTGGTCTTGCCGGCGTTCATCGCCGAGTAGTAGAAGTAGAGCTTGGCCATCAGCCAATTCTAGTCGCCCACCGCCTTGTCGTCGCGGACCGTGTCCGGCCGTCCTATCTCGACGCTGGGCGTCAGCGCGGGGCGCCAGTAGTTGTCCTGCAGGCACCAGTAGTCGGCGGCTCGCCAGTAGTCGTTGTCGTAGACGATGCTGCCCGGGGTCGCGATGCCCTGCTCGTTGCCGCGGCGCTGGACGACGATCAGTCCGGAGCTCACGTACCCGAGGCGGCTGCCGGTGATCTGCTGGCGACCGTCCCTGAGGGCGCGCTCCATGCGAGGCTTGGCCACGCGGTCGCCGTAGTCGGCATACACCTGCTGGCCGCGCTCGATCGCCTGTGCCTGCTGGAGTGCGTCCAAGCGTGCCCAATAGTGCTCCCGCAGCACCAGGAAGTCGTGATACATGCGCTCGGCGGCCAGGTCCATCCAGATGTAGGCCATCACCGGATCGGCCCGGGTGCCGATGCCCTCCTGATACAGCCGCGCCACCATGGCCTGGGAAAACTTGTCGGCGTAGCGCGCCGAACGCTTGTAGTAGTCCAGCGCCCTGGCGGGCCGTTTGTCCCGTTCGGCCCGCTGGGCCATGCTGCGCCAGAACAGGTCCGGATGGGCATCGAAGAAGCCTCCGGTCAGGACGGTTGGCGGGATCTGCCGCGGGGCCTCCACCGGACATTCCCTGGCGGTCACGGCAGCGGCCATCGACAGGCCCAGCAGCAGGCAGAGTGGAGCGTGCTTCGCTTTCATATGATCGCCCTCCTGGCAATGGCCAAATACGAACGTCAGCGCCCCGCGCCTTCAACGGGGCTGAGCGGGCCGACCTCTACGTTCCCGCTGCGATGCTCCTGCTGCCAGATCTGGTCCTGCATGCACCAGTACGCGGTGGGTTCCCAGTACGCCTCGCGGTAATAGTCGTCACCGCTGATCGGCCAACCGGCCTCGGGACCGCTGGACAGTTCCACATGCAGCATCGAACTGACCCAGCCGGTACGGCTGCCGGTCATGCGGCTGCGCTCCAACCGCATGGCGGTCTCCATTCGTGGCTTGGCCACCACATCTCCATACTTCGCGTACAGCGCCGGTCCCTCGGCAAGCACCCGCTGGCGCTGCCCGGCGTCGAGGCGGTTCCAGTAACGCTCGCGCTCGAGCAGTAGCTCGCGATATCCGCGTTCGGCCGCCAGATCCATCCAGATGTAAGCCATAACTGGATCGGCGTCGGTACCTACCCCCTCCTGGTACATGCGTGCGACCAGCGACTGTGAAACCTTGTCGGCGTGGGCTGCCGCCCGCTTGAAGCGCACCAGTGCGTGGTCGGACCTGCCCTGGCGCCAGGACTGCAGGCCCAGTTCGCGCCAATGCAGGTCCGGATGCGCCTGAAGGAAGCCCTGGGTCATCACTGCTGGCAGGATCGACGTGCCCGAGCCGGGTGCGCAGCCTGCGCCGCGGGCGGACAGGGGGACCACCAGCAGCAGGACGCTGCCCAGGAGGGCGGAAGAGACAATCGGGGACATGCACCCTGCTCCAGGGCTCCGGTGCCGAATCAATAGCTTAGGAACGGGGCACGTGCAAGTCAGGTCCGCCCGTCGTCGCCCCGCTACAATCCCCATCCAATGCACGGTCTCAATCCCCCCCAAGCCGCCGCCGTCCTGCACATCGAAGGTCCGTTGCTGGTACTCGCCGGCGCTGGCAGCGGCAAGACGCGCGTGATCGTGGAAAAGATCGCCCACCTGATCGGCTGCGGCCGTTATCCGGCCCGGCGCATCGCGGCGATCACCTTCACCAACAAGTCGGCCAAGGAAATGCGCGAGCGCGTGGCCAGGCGACTGCGCGAGCAGGACGCCGACGAGGTGACCATCTGCACCTTCCACGCACTGGGGTTGAAGTTCCTGCAGATCGAGCACGCGGCGGTGGGCCTGAAGCGCGGTTTCTCGATCTTCGATGCCGACGATGCCGCTGCACAGATCAAGGACCTGATGTACGGGGCCAAGCCCGACGACATCGAGGACATGAAGAACCTGGTGTCGCGCGCGAAGAATGCCGGGCTGTCGCCCGAACAGGCGATGGCGGCCGCTCGCAGCAACCGCGAGAAGGAAGCGGCCAGCGTCTACGAGCGCTACCAGCTGCGCCTGACTGCGTTCAACGCGGTCGACTTCGACGACCTGATCCGGCTGCCGGTGCAGGTGCTGGAAGAGAACCCGGACATCGCCGTGGCCTGGCGCGAGCGCATCGGCTACCTGCTGGTGGACGAATGCCAGGACACCAACGATGCACAGTACCGACTGCTGAAGCAGCTGGCCGGCGACAAGGGCAACTTCACCTGCGTGGGCGACGACGACCAGTCGATTTACGCCTGGCGAGGTGCCAATCCGGAAAACCTGCAGCAGATGGGGCGCGATTACCCGGCGCTGGAAATCATCAAGCTGGAACAGAACTACCGCTGTTCCAACCGCGTGCTGCGCGCGGCCAACGCGCTGATCGCCAACAACCCGCATGAGCACCTGAAGAAGCTGTGGAGCGACCAGGCTGATGGCGAGCGCATCCGCGTCTGGGAATGCCGCAACAGCGAACACGAAGCGGAAAAGGTCGCCGCCGAGATCGCCTTCGTGGCGCAGTCGCGCAAGGTGCCGTGGAGCGATTTCTGCATCCTGTTCCGCGGCAACTTCCAGTCACGTCCGTTGGAAAAGGCGATGCAGCTGCTGCGCATTCCGTACCACCTGACCGGTGGCACCATGTTCCTGGAACGCCAGGAAGTGAAGGACACGCTGGCCTGGCTGCGGTTGCTGGTGAACCCGGACGACGACACCGCGTTCATGCGTGCGGTGCAGTCGCCCAAGCGTGATGTCGGTGCCAGTACGCTGGCCAAGCTGGCCGAGCTGGCGCAGGAGAAGGACATGCCGATGGCGCAGGCCGCCGAGGCGATCGGCGCGCTGCAGCAGTTGCCGCCGCGCGCGGCCAACAGCCTGGCGCGCTTCACCGACATCCTGCGCGACCTGCGTGCGCAGACCCGGCAGATCACCTCTGGTGACATGATCCGCAAGGTCGCCAAGGAGTCGGGCCTGCTCAGCGAGCTGCGCCAGCAGGCCAAGGAAGAAGCCAGCTACCAGCGCCGTGCCAACAACATCGAGGAACTGGCGCAGTGGTTCGAGGGCGGCCCGCGCGGCGCCACCGCCGCCGACCTTGCCGGCCAGCTGGCACTGCTGTCGCGCAGTGACAAGGACGAGGGCGGCAACCAGGTGCGGATGATGACCATGCACGCCTCCAAGGGCCTGGAATTCCCGTATGTGTTCATCGTCGGCTGCGAGGACGGCGTGCTGCCGCACCAGGTGAGCCTGGACGAGGGCAACCTGCAGGAAGAGCGTCGCCTCCTGTACGTGGGCATCACCCGCGCCAAGATCCAGCTGTGGATGAGTTACAGCAAGCTGACCCGCAAGTTCGGCGAGCACGTGCGGCTGAAGCCGAGCCGGTTCTTCGAGGAGATTCCGGCCGAGGAGATCCAGCGCGATGGCGCTGACCCGGTGGCGGATGCGGCGCGCAAGAAGGAGCGGGCGAGTGCCGGGTTGGCGGCGATCGAGGCGCTGTTCGATTGATCGGCGAACGGCGCAGCCCCTCGTGGCTGGCGTCGTTCGCAGCGCATTCGTGGTGGGCCGGGCGGGTGGGCTGGTCGGGACACGCCGTAAACCCGTCCATGGGGGCTCGGCCGCGGCATCCATGCCGCGGACGGTCCCGCCCAGCCCACCCGCCCGGCCTCTGACAGGTTCCGTGCGCGCCAGCCACGGAAAAGAAAAAAGAAAATCAAAAGCAACAGCCGGGCGTTGAGGCAGAATCGGGGTTTCGGTTGGAGGTCTGCGCATGCATCCCATTGAAAGCGAACGCCTGCGCCTGCGTGCGATAGAACCCGACCGCGATGCGGCGCCGATGCTGGCGCTGTTGAATGATCCGGGCTTCGTGCGCTTCATCGGTGACCGCAACGTGCGCAGTGAAGAACAGGCGCGTGAGTACATCGCGCTGCGGGTGCTGCACAGCTATGCGTTGAATGGGTTCGGCATGTATGCGATCGAGCGCTTGTCCGATGGGGCGTGGCTGGGCAATGCCGGTCTGGTGCGGCGCGATGGCCTGCCAGCGCCGGACATCGGTTACGCCGTGCTGTCGGACTTCGCCGGGCAGGGCTACGCCGGCGAGGCGGCGCGGGCGGTGTTCAACCATGCGCGCACCGTGCTGGGCGTGCAGGACCTGTATGGCATTACCGATCTGGACAACGTGGTGTCCGGAAAGATCCTGCTTGGGTTGGGCATGCAGGAACGCGGGGTCATCCAGTTGCCGGGCATCGATACGCCAAGCCGGCTGTACGCCACGCCGGGCGCGGCGCTGGTCTGACCATGCTGAGCGGGGTCGGATCCCGCAAGGCGGGCTCCGACCCCATGGCCCGGCTCACGCGCCGCTGCGCTCGCCGGGCATGGCCCGGCGCTACCCTGCGCACGGTATCCGGTAGCGCCGGGCCATGCCCGGCGGATGCCCTCAACCGCGCAGTTCGGCCAGCTGCGCCTGCAGCTCGGCCACGGCTGCTTCCAGCTGCGCCACGCGCTCGGCCAGGCCGGGATCGGCTGCTTCGCTGCCACCGCCGCTGCTGGCGTACTTCGCAGCCAATGCAGCGCCGTCCACTTCACCGCACAGCAGGTGCATGTAGCGGTCTTCGCGCTGGCCGCTGGCGCGCGGCAGCACTACCAGCAGCGCACGCTGCTGCAGGCGCTCGATGGCGTGGCGGGCTTCGTCGGCGTCGGCGAAGCGGTGCAGGCGTTCGCTGCGGGTGACCAGCTCGCCCAGGGTCTGCGGCCCGCGCAGCAGCAGCTGCGCCAGCAGCACGGTCTGCTGCCGGGTCAGGTCCAGCGCGGCCTGCAGGCGGTGCTCGTAGCGGTCGGCGCGCGAGGAGAAGTGCTGGCGAGCCAGCCCCAGCGTCTCCAGCTGGCGCAGTGCGTGCTGCACGCCGCCAGCGTCGATGTTCATCACCGGCTCGCGGGCGGTCTTCTGGTTGGCGGCTGATTGGGCGGCATTGACCGTCAGCGGATAGGTGTCCGGGGTGGTCGCTTCCTTCTCTACCAGGCAACCCAGCAGGCGGGCCTGCACGGCGTCGAGCAGGGGGACGTCGGGGGTCTGGGTGGAATCGGTCATGGCGGCCTCCGGAAGGGCAACGGGTCAACCGCCAAGCATAGCCGTCCCGGGACCGGCTTTGCCGGTAAAATGCGCCGGTATATCTGATTGCCGGTGAATCCATGCGTCGTCCCGTTTCCCTGTCCCTGACCCTGCTCGCCACCGCGGCGCTGGGCCTGTCCGCCTGCAAGCGCGTGGACGCGCCTGCCGCCGACGCCGCTGCGCCGGAGGCTCCGGCTGCCGCTGCCAAGGCTGAAGGCACGCCCGATGTGACCGCCAACGACAACCTCAACGCAGTGCTGTGGATGCAGCGCGCGCAGGAGTACAAGGCGATCACCGAGCAGACCTACCGTGCTGCCGCCGACCACCTCGATGTGGCGCTGAAGGAAGCCCATTGGGATGCGCTGGTGCCGGAAGAACGCGGCAACGAGGCCAAGGGCCTGAAGCCAGCGGTGGTGCTGGACGTGGACGAGACCGTGCTGGACAACTCGCCCTACCAGGCGCGCCTGGTGCGCGACGGCAAGGAATACGACGAACTGAGCTGGGACCAGTGGGTGGCCGAAAAGAAGGCCAAGGCGATCCCGGGCGTGGTCGACTTCGCCAAAGCCGCCAACGCCAAGGGCGTGACCCTGCTGTACATCTCCAACCGCGCCGTGCACCTGAAGGACGCGACCCTGGCCAACCTGCGCGAGCAGGGCCTGCCGGTAGCCGACGACAGCGTGTTCCTCGGCCTGGGCACCGTGGTTGAAGGCTGCGAGCAGGCCGGCAGCGAGAAGAACTGCCGCCGCCGCCTGGCCGGGCAGAAGTACCGCGTGCTGATGCAGTTCGGCGACCAGCTGGGCGATTTCGTGGAAGTGACCGCCAACACCAACGACGGCCGCGACGCCCTGTTGCAGCAGTACCACGACTGGTTCGGCGAGCGCTGGTGGATGCTGCCGAACCCGACCTACGGCGGCTTCGAGCCGGCGCAGTTCAACAACGACTACAGCCAGTCGCGCCAGGCCCGCCATGATGCCAAGCGCGCCGCGCTGGACTACGCACCGTGAGCCGCGCGCCGCTGCCGCTGCGCGATGACGAGCGCCTGATCTTCGCGCTGGACGTGCCTGACCGCGTGCAGGCGCTGGACTGGGTCGAGCGCCTCGGCGACAGCGTGGCGTTCTACAAGATCGGCATGGAACTGCTGGCCTCCGGCGAGTACTTCCAGGTGCTCGATGAACTGGCCCGGCGCGACAAGCGCGTGTTCGTCGACCTGAAGTTCTTCGACATTCCTGCAACGGCTGCGGCGGTGATCAAGCGGCTGTCGCAGTGGCCGGTCAGCTACGCCACCATCCATGGCTGGCACCCGGCGATGATGGAAGCCTGCGCGGCCGCCAACAGCAGCGACATGCGTTTGCTGGCGGTGACCGTGCTGACCTCGATGGGGCGCCCGGACCTGGCGCAGATGGGTATCGACCGCGAGCCGGTGGACGTTGTTGTCGAACGCGCGCTGGCCGCCCAGGCCGCCGGTATTGATGGCGTCATCGCCTCGGGCCAAGAGGCTGGCCCGATCCGCGCCGCCACCGGCGCCGGGTTCTCGATCGTCTGCCCGGGCATTCGTCCCGGTGGCCCGGTCGGTGATGACCAGAAGCGCACGGTAGGCGTAGCCCAGGCCTTCGCCGATGGCGCCGACGCCATCGTGGTCGGCCGCCCGATCCGTCTGGCTGCTGATCCGCAGGCCGCGGCGCGGGCGATCCAGCAGGAAATCGCGTCGGCACTGGCTGCGCGCTGAGGCTGTCGCCGATCTTGCTCCACGCAGGTGTTGTGCCCGAATCGGCAGGAATCACGCCGGAGAATTCCTCTGGCCTCACTTGTGACTTTCGATTTTGAGCAAAATCAATAAGTTGAACGGCATTACATCATGTGTTGCCTTAACTTGCGGGGCAGCGTAGGATCGCCGCCATCCGGTCCTCGGACCGGACATGTGCCACAACACTGTCCACCGGCCTCGTGCCGGCTTGAAGAGCCTGAGATCCTCGTGATCCGGGCTCTTTTTTTTCGCGCGGGGCCAGAGCCCCCTGCCGCTGGCGGCGGGATCCGACCCCTCTGTTGACGGAACCGTGACCGGGCGGCTTGCCGCTGTCACGTTGCAGGCCGCAAGATGCGGACCGGTCCGGGGAGTCCGATTGCATGAGCGTGGCGGTGCGAGGAAGGTCTGCGCGTGGATGGGGGCTGGCAGCCATGCTGCTGCTGGCCGTGGCCGCGTGCCGTGAATCGGCCGACGATCCGGCCAAGCCGGCGGCCGAACCGGTGGCGGCGGTGCAGGCGATGGCCCTGCGCCTGGCCGAGGACGATCTGGTCGGCTACGCGAAGCTGTCGGTTCCACCCAGCCAGTACCAGCGCCTGCAGCAGGCCTGGACCGACGGCTACAGCCAATGGCCGCTGACCGAGCTGCCGTTGGGCGACCAGCTGCTGCCGATGCTGGCCGCACTGCGCAAGCCCAACGCCAGTGCCGAACTGCAGCGCAGCTTCGACCGCCAGCTGGCAGGCCAGGCCAGCGCGGTACGCCAGGCGGCGCAGTCGATGGGCAACTTCGGCGTGCAGTACCTGCGCCACCAGAAGGGCTACACGCCTGGCCAGCAGGCCCATTACGTCGCCCTGGTGCAAACCCTCGCCGAGTGGGCGCAGGGAGCACCGATCAGCGACCGCGCCCGTGCGCGCAACACCATCGCCGCGCTGGTCGGCGCGGCGGGCAAGGTCGGTTTCGACGATGAGGCCGGCCTGCAGGCCGCGGGCATGGAAGGCAGCCTGCAGCAGCTGGCACCGTTCATCCACACGCTCAAGGCCGTGCTCGGCAGTTACGGGCTGGGCGTGGACGAAGCGCTGCGCAGTGTGCGTGGCGAACTGCTGTCGGTGGAGGGTGACAACGCGCTGGTGCGCCTGCGCTACGACCTGGCCGGCCGCGAGATGACCCTGCAGCTGCCGCTGAGCCGGCGCGAAGGTAACTGGTACCTGACGCGCACCCTGGCTGATACCGATGCCCTGCTGCGCCAGGCCGATGCCGCCCGGGCGGCGGTGGCTCCGGCACCTGTGGAAGCCCCCACCGAGGGTGGGGAAGCGGCAACGCCGCCGCCTAAGCCATAATGGCGCCGATGTCGAAACAGAACCCGCTGCCGTTCCCCGGCGAAGAATCCCAGTCGACGCCCGCCGATACGGCGCCGGCGTCCCCCTCGACCGGTACCGGCCCGAATCCGGTACCGCCGCCGGCGCATGCGCGGCCGGCCGGCCGTCGGCCGCTGTGGGCGCGCCTGCTCGGCCGCCTGGTCGAGCCGTGGCTGTCGCTGAAGATCGAGCCGGAGGATCCGGGCCAGTACAACGATGGCCGCCCGGTGATGTACGTGCTGGAAGACTACGGCCTGTCCAATGCGCTGATCCTGGACAAGGCCTGCCGCCAGGCCGGACTGCCGTCGCCGCTCGTGCCGCTGGCCGGTGACCCGACCGGGCGCAAGCGCGCCTATCTGGCGCTGTCGCGGCGCAGTTCCAGCAATTCGCTGATCCCCGAGCAGCGCGGCGCGAAGACCCATTCCGATTCGCTGGCCAAGGTCCTGCAGGCGCATCGCGTGCGCGATGACCTGGACGTGCACCTGGTGCCGGTGTCGATCTTCGTCGGCCGCGCGCCGGACAAGCAGAGCGGCTGGTTCGCCGTGCTGTTCTCGGAAAACTGGGCGCTGGTGGGTCGCTTCCGCCGCCTGCTGGCGGTGCTGCTCAACGGCCGCAGCACCATCGTCCGCTTCGCCCCGCCGATCTCGCTGCGCAGCACCGTGGACGAAGGCCTGGAGCCGGAGCGTACGGTGCGCAAGCTGCAGCGCGTGCTGCGTACCCATTTCCGCCGCATCCGTGAATCGGTGATCGGCCCCGACCTGTCTACCCGGCGCCTGCTGGTCGATCAGGTACTGGCCGCCGAACCGGTGCGCGAAGCGATCGCCGCGCAGGCCAAGCGCGACAATTCGAAGCCGGCCGATGCCTGGAAGAAGGCGCATGCCTACGCCTGGGAAATCGCCGCGGACTATTCCAGCCCGGTAGTGCGCTCGGCCAGCTTCATGCTCAGCCATGTGTGGAACCGCATCTATGCGGGCGTGCTGGTGCACCACCTGGACAAGTTCAAGGCCGCCGCGCCGGGCCACGAAGTGGTCTACGTGCCCAGCCACCGCAGCCACATGGACTACCTGCTGCTGTCCTACCTGCTGTACGACCGTGGCATCGTGCCGCCGCACATCGTGGCCGGCATCAACCTGAACCTGCCGGTGGTCGGCACCCTGCTGCGCAAGGGCGGCGCGTTCTTCATCCGTCGCTCGATCCGTGGCAACGCACTGTACTCGGCGGTGCTCAGCGAGTACGTCGCGCAGCTGGTGGCCGGCGGCTACTCGCTGGAGTACTTCGTCGAGGGCGGCCGTTCGCGTACCGGCCGCCTGCTGCAGCCCAAGGGCGGCATGATCTCGATGACGCTGCGCGCGTTCCTGCGCCAGCCACGCAAGCCGGTGCTGTTCCAGCCCATCTACATCGGCTATGAGAAGCTGATGGAAGGCGGCAGCTACCTGGATGAACTGTCCGGGCGGCCGAAGGAGAAGGAATCGATCTGGTCGCTGCTGTGGGGCATTCCCAAGGTGCTCAAACAGAACTACGGCCAGGTGGTGGTGAACTTCGGCGAGCCGATCGCGCTGAACGACGTGCTGGCCGAGAAGGCCCCGGAGTGGGGCGGCGAAGCGGTGTCCGAGGATGAGAAGCCATCCTGGCTGTCGACCACCGTCGATACGCTGGCCGAGCGCATCCAGGTGCGCATCAACGGTGCCGCCGACGTCAATCCGATCAACCTGCTGGCGCTGGCCCTGCTGTCCACGCCGAAGCACGCGATGGGCGAGGCCGACCTGATCGCACAGATCGAGCTGTGCAAGACCCTGCTGGTGGAAATGCCGTACTCGGGCCGGGTGACGGTGACCCCGCATTCGCCGGAGCGGATCATCGCCCACGCCGAGGAAATCAACGTCCTCACCCGCATCAAGCACCCGCTGGGCGACGTGCTCAGCGTCAGTGGCGACACCGCGGTGCTGCTCAGCTACTTCCGCAACAACGTGGTGCACCTGTTCACCGCATCGTCGTGGGTGGCCTGCTGCTTCCAGAACAACCGCCGCATGAGCCGCACCGGCCTGGTCCAGCTGGGCCGCACGGTGTACCCGTTCCTCCAGGCCGAACTGTTCCTGCCATGGACCGAGGACGAGTTCGCCCAGCGCATCGACCAGACCATCGACGTGTTCGTGCGCGAAGGGTTGCTGCAGAACGTCAACGAAGACGACGGCGGCATCCTTGCCCGCAACACCGGGCAGACCGATGAAGTGTTCCGCCTGCGGGCCATCGGCCACTCGCTGCAGCAGGCCTTCGAGCGCTATTACATCGCCATCTCGGTGCTGGTGAAGAACGGCCCCGGCGTGCTGGGTGCGGCCGAACTGGAAAGCCTGTGCCAGCAGGCCGCGCAGCGGCTCAGCCTGCTCTACGCACCGGCGGCGCCGGAGTTCTTCGACAAGTCGCTGTTCCGCGGCTTCATCCAGAAGCTGCGCGAGCTGCGCCTGGTATGGCCGGACGAGAACAGCAAGCTGCTGTTCGACGAACGCCTGGATGCCTGGGCCAAGGATGCCAAGTTCATCCTCGGCCGCGAGCTGCGCCACACCATCGAACGGGTCAGCCCGGAAGCGGCACGCCCGGACGAGCCTGCGCCGCAGGATTGAGGGTAGCGCTGGGCCATGCGGTGGGTGTGGACCTTGGTCCACACATCTTCCAGCCGTGCCAACCAGGGTTGGCACCCACCAGGGCCGTCCTTAGGCCGGTTCGTCGGGAATCTGCAGGCTTTCCAGCTTGGCGATGCAGTCCTTCAGCTGCAGCTTCCGCCGCTTCAGGCGCTTGGACTCCAGCTCGTCTTCACCGTTGGCGGCCATGCGGGTGATCTGTTCATCCAGCAGGCGGTGCTCGGCGCGCAGGGCGGCGAGGTGTTCGACGATCTCGGCGGGGCTGTAGGTGTCCACAGCCTCCGAGCATACACAGCGATGATGACTGCCGGGAGAGGGGAATCCCGACACGGGGTCCAGGCTGCCGCAAGCCGTTAGAATGGGCCGATGACCGCCGTGATTTCCCTGCCCGATCCCCCGCAGCGCGCTTCGCGTGGCCCGCGCGTGGCCGGGCCCGGGCAGGACAGGCTGGGCAAGCGGCTGCGTCGCCAGGTCGGCCAGGCCATCGCCGACTTCGGCATGATCGAAGCGGGCGACAAGGTCATGGTCTGCCTGTCCGGTGGCAAGGACAGCTACACCTTGCTGGACCTGCTGCTGCAGCTGCAGAAGAGGGCGCCGGTGCCGTTCGAACTGGTCGCGGTGAACCTTGACCAGAAGCAGCCCGGCTTCCCCGAGCATGTCCTGCCGGAGTACCTGGCCGCGCTGGGCGTGCCGTACCAGATCATCGAGCAGGACACCTACTCGGTGGTCAGCCGGGTCATTCCGGAAGGCCGGACGATGTGTTCGCTGTGCTCGCGCCTGCGCCGCGGCGCGCTGTACAACCACGCCAAGGCGCACGGTTTCACCCGGATCGCGCTGGGCCATCATTGTGACGACATGGTGGCTACGTTGTTCATGAACCTGTTCCACCATGCCAAGCTGGCGGCCATGCCACCGAAGCTGCTCAGCGACGATGGCCAGCACGTGGTGATCCGCCCGTTGGCCTACGTGCGCGAGCACGACATCGCCGAGTATGCGCAGGCCCGCCGTTTCCCGATCATTCCCTGCACCCTGTGTGGCAGCCAGGAAAACCTGCAGCGTCGGCAGGTCGGCCTGATGCTCAAGCAGTGGGACCAGGACCATCCGGGCCGTATCGAACAGATCGCACGCGCCATGGCCGATGTACGGCCAGCACAACTGGCCGATGCCACCCTGTTCGATTTCAGGGCCCTGGGCCACAGCGGGCATGCCGCGCATGCCGATGCCTGGCTGGCCGACGCAGTCCCCGAGACGCCTGCCGACTAAGGTCGGGCGCCCTTCTCCTTCAGACACCGGAATTCCATGTTCTTTCGCAACCTGACGTTCTTCCGCTTCCCGACCACCACCGATTTTTCCGAAGTCGACACGCTGCTGCCGCACGCCCTGCTGAAGCCGGTCGGCGCACTGGAAATGAATTCGCGCGGCTTCATCTCGCCGTTCGGCCGTGAGGAGAAGGAACTGCTCTCCCACCGCATCGCCGAGCACCTGTGGCTGACCGTGGGCGGCGAGGACAAGATCCTGCCGGCAGCGGTGGTCAACGACCTGCTCGAGCGCAAGCTGGAGGAGATCGAGGAGAAGGAAGGCCGCCGCCCCGGTGGCCGCGAGCGCAAGCGCATGAAGGACGACCTGCTGCATGAACTGCTGCCGCGCGCCTTCGTGAAGTCCTCGCGCAACGACGCCTTCATCGACCTGCAGCACGGCTACGTCGCGGTGGATACCTCCAGCCGCAAGACCGGCGAGTACTTCATGTCCGACATCCGTGGCCTGCTCGGCAGCTTCCCGGCGATGCCGCTGAACGCCGAAGTCGCGCCGCGCTCGATCCTGACCGGCTGGATCGCCGGCGAGCCGCTGCCGACCGGGCTGAGCCTGGGCGAAGAGTGCGAGATGAAGGACCCGGTGGAGGGTGGCGCGGTGGTCAAGTGCCAGCACCAGGAACTGCGCTGCGACGAGATCGACAAGCACCTGGACGCCGGCAAGCAGGTGACCAAGCTGGCGCTGATCTTCGAAGACAACCTGTCCTTCGTCATCGGCGACGACCTGATCGTGCGCAAGCTGAAGTTCCTCGACGGTGCGCTGGACCAGCTGGAGCATGCCGACGAAGACGGCCGCCGCGCCGAGTTCGATGCCCGCTTCGCCCTGCAGAGTGCCGAGATCCGTCGCCTGTTCCTGTTGCTGGAAGAAGCCTTCAAGCTCAGCAAGGCTGACTGAACAGGCAGCCCGACGGCCGCCGGTCATCCGGCGGCCCGAAGCGGCGCTATGCTGGGTACATGAGCCGTCTGCTGCGCCGCCTGATCAGCCCGACCCCGCCCGCCACCGTGCAGCGCGACACCGTTCGCCTGCGCCTGGAGGATGCCGAGATCGAGGTGCTGCGCGTGCGTGATCCGCGTGCGCGCCGGATCAAGCTGAGCGTGGACGAGCGTGGCGCGCGGTTGACCTTGCCGCCGCGGGCAAGCCTGGTGATGGGCGAACGCTTCCTGGAACAACACCGCGACTGGTTGGCGCTGCAGCTGCGCCAGTACCAGGGCCAGGAACTGCCAGCACCCCTGCAGCCGGGCGAAGCCGGCGTGCTGCCGCTGCGCGGTGAACTGCTGCCGCTGCGCTGGCAGGAAGGCCGTTATGCACGGTTGGAGCTCGACGACCACGGTGCCTGCGTGCAATGGCCGACCCGTGCCGGCGACGCCACTCTGCGCCGCCTGCTGCGTGAGTTCTATGAAGCCCAGACCCGCGCCGATGTCGGCCGCTGGCTACCGAAGTACCTGCCGGGCCTGCCGCGCGCACCCAGCCGTCTGCGCCTGAAGGTGATGTCTTCGCAGTGGGGTTCACTGGCACCTGATGGCAGCATGGCGCTGGACCTGGCGCTGGTGCTGGGCCGGCCGGAAGCCTTCGAGTACGTGCTGGTGCATGAACTCTGCCACCTGATCCAGGCCAACCACTCGCCCGCGTTCTGGCAGGAAGTGGAACAACGCTTCCCCGCTTGGCGCGAACAGCGCGACTACTTCCAGCTGGAAGGGCGCCGCTTGAAAGCCATGCTTCGCCAGCTTCTGTAACTGTAGAGCCGAGCCCACGCTCGGCTGCCGTTGAATGCAACCGAGCATGGGCCAGGAGCGCGCGCAGCGCGCGACCCGCTCCTGCTCTTCTTTCTTTCTTCCGTGGTGGGCACACCGGAAACTGTCGAAGGACGGGATGGATGGGATTGCGGGGGTGTCCGCGGCATGGATGCCGCGGCCAAGCCCCCATGGATGGGTTCACGGCGTCCCCCGCAATTCCACCCATCCCGGCCAACCTCATGACCGCGCAGGCCCCACCCACCACGAGGGGCTCAGCCGTTGGCCGAAACCCTCACCCCGCCCGCAACGCCGCCGCCGTCGCCCAACGCGCCGCCACCCGTGGCGCCGTAATGCACACCGCCTGGTCGGTCACCGTCGTCACCGCACGCTCCAGCAGCTGGATATCCGCCTCGTGCTGGCGCGCCACATGCGGATCCTCGAAGAAGATCGCGCGTTGGCAGCGGCCTTCCAGCACCCGGTCAGCAATCTGCGCATCCCCGCCCATCGGGCCACTCTGGTAGCGCGTCACCCACGGCGTATCGCTGGGCCAACCGCGGCTCCAGGCCAGCTCGTTCAAGCGCTGGCCGGTGGTGCCGGTTGCCACGCGCTCGCCAAAGCGCGCCAGTACCTCGAAGTGCTCATCGGCGAAGGCCAGCATCGCCGGCTTCATCGCATCGTGCGCGATCAGCGCCAGCGTCTGGTCTTCGAACGCATGCAGATCGTCGGCGCCGGCATCGGCCGCCAGCCCAGCGTGGATGCGTTCGACCTCGACCCAGTCGCGCGCCGTCGCCACCGTTGAAATGAACGGCTTGCCGTGGATCACGCACTGTCGCTTCAGCGCGGTCGCTTCCGGGAACACCGAGGATGGATCGACCGGGTCGATCAGATAGATCGCGCCATCCAGCGTCCGATCCGGACCCATGCCGACCACCTCGGCGACCAGCTTCATCAACCCGCCTTCGCGGCCATAGGGATAACGGTGCAGGCCGCCGTATCCGGCCAGGAAGCCGTGCCGTTCGATCGCGTCATGGGTGCGCCCGACCGCGTGCAGCGACACACCGAGTTCGCGCAGGCCAGCCTCACTGGCACGCAGCCAACGAAACAGGGCGGCGCGCACGTCGTGGTGGTGGAGACGGTTGGCAGCCAGGCCGATACGCATCAAGAGCTCCGCAGGTACGGGTGAAGGCGGCAGTGTATGTCGCCATTTGCACTTCTGGATGCTTTTGCAACTTTCTTCATTGCCGCCCGCCCGCACGTCGATAGCGTGTCAGGCAGCGGTACCGCTGCGCGGCCGTTTCTTCCGCCTGCGAGATGAGGACGTCCAACGTGAATGCCGCCGGCCTCCCTGCAGCTGTTGCTGTCATGGCCTGCCTGATGCTGCCCGCAACCGCGTCCGCCGCTGGCTGCGAGACACCGCTGCGCATTGCCTGGCCTTCCGATCGGGCGCCATTGTCGTCCGCGATCGAGGGGCAGGCCGACGGGGTCAGCGCGGCCTACCTGAACCTGCTGGGCGAACAACGGCCGCTGCAGGCGCAACCGCTGCCGGCCACGGCGGTCGTCGAAGGCCTGTTGCCGCCCGCCACCCAGGCGTTGCTGGGCTGGCCGCGCTCGCAGCTGCCTTCCGGCTGGGTGGCCAGTGCACCGTACCTGCAGCTGCCGCAGGTGATCGTGCGCCGCGCCGATGCGCGGCCGGTGCTGGGCCTGGAAGACCTGCGCGAGCGCGCGGTGGCCAGTCCCGACCGGCTGCCGTTGGCCGCGCTGCTGGCCGAGCAGGCTCCGGGTGCACAGCTGCTGCCGCCGGCGCCGTTGGATGATGCGCTGTCGCTGCTGGGCACCGGTCTGGTCGACGCGGTGATCGCCAACCTCGGCGAGGTCGAGGCCGCGCTGCGCCGCTACCAGGGTGATCGGCTGGTGATTGCCGCGCCAGCCGGGTTCAACGACGCGCTGGTGCTGGCCACCGTACCGGCCTGTGCCGGCGTCATTCCCGGCTTCGAGCAGGCCGTGTCGCAGCTGACCGACACGCAGCGCGACGTGATCCGCACGGGATGGCTGCCGGACCAGCCACGCAACCCGCCGTCCTCATCGCCCCTGCGTTGGCTGGTACCGGCCTCGCTGATCCTGCTGGCGCTGGCGCTGGTCTACGCCTTCGGCTATTGGCGCGTGCACCGCGAAAGCGCAAGGCGTCGCGTGGCCGCGCAGCGCCTGCAGGAAGTGACCGCGAACCTGCCGGCGGTGGTCTACCAGGCGCGCCGCACCGCTACCGGGGACTACAGCTTTCCGCAGATTGCCGGCGATGTGCAGGCGCTGTTCGGGGTGAGCGTGGAGACCGCGCGGATCGACCACCCGCGGCTGCTGGCTGCGGTCCATCCCGATGACCGGACTCTGGTGATGGACTGTGTCGAAGCGGCCGCATTGGCCCGTGGACCGATCGACGTCACCTTCCGTACGCGCTCGCCACAGGGCTGGCGCTGGGTGCATTCGCAGGGCCGCACGCTGGCGTGCGATGACAGCAACGTTGAGTGGAGCGGCTACTGGATGGATGTCAGCGAGGTACACACACGTACCCAGGCGCTTGCAGATGCACGGCGCGAGGCCGAGCAGGCCGCGCTGGCCAAGACCCACTTCCTGGCGACGATGAGTCACGAGATCCGCACGCCGATGAGCACGCTGCTGGGCATGCTCGAACGATTGGCCGCCAGCGATCTGGACCACCGCCAGCAACAGGTGCTGGCCACCATCGGCGACGCCGCGCAGATGCTGCGGCAGATCCTTGACGATGTGCTGCACAGCCAGCGCCTGCAGCCTGCCCCACTGCAGCGGCAGCCTACCGACCTGGCCGCGCTGCTGCGGGCAGTGCAGCAGCTGCTGCTGCCGGTGGCTGCCAGCCGTGGCCTGTACCTGCAGATCCATCTCGATCCTGCACTGCAGGCCGGGTCGCTGGCCGACAGCCTGCGGCTGCGCCAGATCCTGTTCAACCTGGTCGGCAATGCGCTCAAGTTCACCCTGAATGGCGGGGTGGAACTACGGGTGCAGGTGCTGCAGCAGCACGCACAGGGGCAGCGGTTGCGCCTGCAGGTAAGCGATAGCGGTGTGGGCATCAGTGCGGAACGGCAGCAGGCGGTGTTTGGCGCCTACACCCAGGCCGAGGCTTCGACCACGCGCCGCTTCGCCGGCAGTGGACTGGGCCTGGCAATCTGCCGTGAGCTGGCCGTGTCGATGGGGGGAGACCTGCAGCTGCACAGCGCGACCGGCGAGGGCACCACGGTGTGGCTGGAGCTGGACCTGAGTGCCTGCGAGTTGCCTGCTGGCGCGCCGTCACCTGCGATCGCCGAGGAACAGCCACTGCCACCGGCACGGGTGCTGGTGGCCGAAGACCATCCCACCAACCTGCAGCTGTTGGAGCAGCGCCTGCACGACCTGGGGCTGCAGGTGCATGCCTGCGCCGATGGAGCGCAGGCCCTGCAGGCCTGGCAGTCGCAGCCATTTGAACTGGTGATCACCGACTGCCACATGCCGGGCATGGATGGCTTCGCGCTGGCACGGGCGATCCGTGCAGACACCTGCCAGCACCGCGCGCGGGTACCGATCATCGCGCTCACCGCCAGCGTGCTGGAACGCACCCGCGAGGCTTGCCGCGACGCCGGCATCGATCACTTCCTGGCCAAGCCGGTGGAGCCGCGCGAACTGCGTGCATTGCTGGCGGTGCTGCTGGCGCCGGATTCAGTGCGCCAGTAGCCGGACGATACTGGCGGCGGCGTCGCGGCCTTCAGCCACGGCGGTCACCACCAGGTCGGCCCCACGTACCGCATCACCGCCGGCGAACAGGCGCGGATGCGCGGTCTGGAACGGCAGTCTGTCCTTGCCACCAGCCACGATGCGGCCGTTGGTCTGGCCCTCCACGCCGTGCTCGGCCAGCCACGCCGGAACGGTGGGCGAGAAACCGAACGCGATGATCACCACGTCTGCTTCCAGGAGCGATTCGCTGCCCTCGATCGGCACCGCGTTCTGGCGGCCATTGGCATCGGGCTCGCCGAGGCGGGTCTCGACCACGGTCACGCCGATCACTTCGTCATCGGCACCGGCTTCAATCGACAGCGGCTGGCGGTTGAACAGGAAACGCACGCCCTCCTCGCGCGCGTTGGCCACTTCGCGCGCGCTGCCGGGCATGTTCGCCTCGTCGCGGCGGTAGGCGCAGGTTACCTTGGCCGCACCCAGGCGCACCGCGCTGCGCACGCAGTCCATGCCGGTGTCGCCGCCGCCGAGCACGACCACGCGCTTGCCGTTGAGGTCGGGCAGGGCGATGGTGTCTTCCCAGCCGGCAATCGGCCGGCCGTGCGGATCATCGCCACCGACGATGCGGCTGTTCTGCACCAGGAACGGCAACGCCGGCAGCACGCCCTTCAGGTCCTGGCCGTCGAGGCCGCCATCGGTGTAGCGGTAGGCGCCGGTGCCCAGGAACACCGCGTCATGCGTGTCCAGCAACTGCTGCAGGCTGACGTCACGGCCGACCTCCACGCCCAGGCGGAACTGCACGCCCATGCCTTCGAGCACCTCGCGGCGGCGACGGATCACGTCCTTGTCCAGCTTGAAGCTGGGAATGCCAAACTGCAGCAGGCCACCAACCTGCTCGTAGCGGTCGTAGACCACGGCAGTGATGCCGGCATGCGCGAGGCGGTCGGCACAGGCCAGGCCGGCCGGGCCGGCACCGATCACCGCCACCGTGTGGCCGGTGGCCTGCACGGCGGCCATGTCCGGCCGCCAGCCGGTGGCCAGCGCGGTATCGACGATGTACTTCTCCACCGCGCCGATGGTCACTGCGCCGAACTCCTCCAGCGTGCAGCTGCCTTCGCACAGCCGGTCCTGCGGGCAGACCCGGCCGCACACTTCCGGCAACGGGTTGGTGCTGTGGCACAGGGTGGCCGCTTCATGGATGCGGTTTTCCTGCACCAGCTGCAGCCACTGCGGAATGGCGTTGTGCACCGGGCACTTCCAGCTGCAGTACGGGTTGCCGCAATCCAGGCAGCGGCCGGCCTGGTACTGGGCGTCTTCCTTGCCGAACTTGCCGTACAGCTCACCCCAGTCGCCGGAGGTGCGCAGTTCGACCGGGATGCGCTGCGGCATGGTGCGGGGCAGGTCGAGGAACTGGAAGGCGTGCTTGCGGCTCATGGCGGGCTCTTTGATGTTTTCCGGTTGCCGGCCAGCGGCCGGCACTACGTGATCCTGGGTTGCCGGCCAGCGGCCGGCACTGCCGTTAGGCGGCGCGTCGCAGGGTTTCGGTCAGCGACTCGATGCTGGCGGCCTTCGGTTTGACCAGCCAGAACTTGCCGATGTAGTCGCGGAACTCGTCGAGAATCTGTTGCGCCCAGATGCTGCCGGTCAGCTCGCGATGGCGGCCGATCAGGCGGTGCAGGTGCTGGCGGTAGTTCTCGAACCCTTCGGCCGATACGCGATGGATGTCGATCAGCTCGTGGTTGTAGCGGTCAACGAAATCGCGGTCGACATCCAGCACGTAGGCCAGGCCACCGGTGAAGCCGGCACCGAAGTTCAGGCCGACCTTGCCCAGCACCAGCACCACACCGTCGGTCATGTACTCGCAGCAGTGGTCACCGGCGCCTTCCACCACCGCCAGCGCGCCGGAATTGCGCACCGCAAAACGTTCGCCAGCGCGACCCGCTGCGAAAAGTTCACCGCCGGTAGCGCCGTACAGGCAGGTGTTGCCGATGATGGCCGTGCTGCGTGCCTCGAAGCGCGCGCCGCGCGGCGGACGCACCACCAGGCGGCCGCCGGCCATGCCCTTGCCGACGTAGTCGTTGGCTTCGCCTTCCACTTCCAGATGCAGGCCGCCGACGTTGAACGCGCCGAAGCTCTGCCCGGCACTGCCGCGGAAGCGTAGTTCCAGCGGTGATTCGGCCATGCCCTGGTTGCCATGCGCGCGTGCCACCGCACCGGCCAGGCGGGTGCCGATGCTGCGGTCGGTGTTGTGGATCAGGAAGCGATGTTCGCCGCCGCGCTTGTGCTCGATGGCATCGGCCAGCAGGCCATCCATCTGCGTGGCCAGGCTGTCTGGCGATTCGTACAGGCGCTGCGCGGCACAGTGGCGTCCTTCGTAGCGGCTGTCGGCCAGCAGGCGCGACAGGTCCACGCGCACGCCGTCGCGCGGCGCCGCCTCGATCTGCCGCAGCAGGTCGGTGCGGCCGACGATCTCTTCCAGCGAACGCGCGCCCAGGTAGGACAGCCAGCCGCGCACTTCCTCGGCCAGCAGGCGGAAGAAGTTCTCCACGCGCTCGGGCTGGCCGGTGAAGTGGTTCTCGCGCAGGCGCTCATCCTGGGTGGCCACGCCGGTGGCGCAGTTGTTGAGGTGGCAGATGCGCAGGTACTTGCAGCCCAGCACGATCATCGGCGCGGTGCCGAAGCCGAAGCTGTCCGCGCCCAGCAGTGCGGCCTTGACCACGTCCAGGCCGGTCTTCAGGCCGCCATCGGTCTGCAGCAACGTGCGCCCGCGCAGGTCGTTGGCCAGCAGTGCCTGGTGTGCTTCGGCAATGCCCAGTTCCCACGGCACGCCGGCATAGCGGATCGAGCTGACCGGTGACGCACCGGTACCACCATCGTGACCGGAGATGGTGATCAGGTCCGCACCGGCCTTGACCACGCCGGCGGCGATCGTGCCCACACCGGCATGGCTGACCAGCTTCACCGACACCAGCGCGGTCGGGTTGACCTGCTTGAGGTCGTAGATCAGCTGCGCCAGGTCCTCGATCGAATAGATGTCGTGGTGCGGCGGCGGCGAGATCAGGCCGATGCCCGGGCGCGCGTAGCGCAGCCGCGCGATCAGCTCGTTGACCTTGTGCCCGGGCAGCTGGCCGCCTTCGCCGGGCTTGGCGCCCTGCGCGACCTTGATCTGCAGCACTTCGGCATTGACCAGGTATTCGGCGGTGACGCCGAAGCGGCCTGAGGCTACCTGCTTGATCTTGCTGCGCTTGGCGGTGCCATAGCGTGCGGGATCTTCACCGCCTTCGCCGGAATTGCTGCGGCCGCCCAGGCGGTTCATGGCGATGGCCAGCGCTTCATGCGCTTCCGGAGAGAGGGCGCCGAGACTGATGGCGGCGGTGTCAAAGCGCGGGAACAGTTCGCTGGCCGGAGCCACGTCATCCAGCGGCGTCGGCGCAGCGGCCGGCACCAGCTCCAGCAGGTCACGCAGCGCCGACGGCGGACGCGCGTGCACCGCATCGCAGTACTGCTGCCACGCACGCGGGTCACCGCTGCGTGCTGCGCGCTGCAGGGTGGTGACCACGTCCGGGTTGTACATGTGGTATTCGCCGCCGTGCACGTACTTCAGCAGGCCGCCGACATCCACGCCCTGCTGTGCATCCCAGGCCTGTACGCACAGTTCGCGTGCATCGGCATCCAGCCGCGCAAAGCCGGCGCCACCGATGCGCGAGGCGGTATCGGGGAAGCACAGGTCCACGACTTCCGGTTCCAGGCCGATGATCTCGAACAGCTGCGCGCCGCGGTAGCTGGCCACGGTACAGATGCCCATCTTCGAGATGATCTTCGACAGGCCCTTGTAGACGCCCTTGCGGTAGCGACGGCCGATCTGCGACTGCTCACCGCCCTTGCTGAGCTTGAGGATGCCGCGGCGGCCGAGGTCGAACAGGGTCTGGTAGGCCAGGTACGGATACACCGCGGTGGCGCCGAAGCCGAGCAGGCAGGCCATGTGGTGCGGGTCGCGCGCGGTGCCGGTCTCGACGATGAGATTCACGTCGCAGCGCAGGCCCAGCCGCGAGAGGTGGTGGTGGATGGCGCTGGTGGCGAGCAGGGCATGCACCATCGGACGCCCGGCCACCGGGTAGCGGTCGGACAACAGCAGCATCACCATGCCATCGCGCGCGGCCTGTTCGGCCTCGGCACAGATGCGCTCGATGCCGGCACGCAGGCCCTCGTCCTCGCCGTAGGACAGGTCGAGCAGGCGGTTGGCCTGCACGTACTGGTCCATCTTCAGCAGCTGGCGCAGCTTGCGCTGGCTCAGCACCGGCGAGTTGAGGATGACGTGGTTCACCGTCTCCGGGCCGGCGTGGAAGATGTTGGTCTCCTTGCCGAGCTGGGTGGACAGCGACATCGCGCAGTCTTCGCGCAGCGGGTCGATCGGCGGGTTGGTGACCTGCGCGAAGGCCTGGCGGAAGTAGTCGTACAGCGGGCGGCTGCGCTGGCTCAGCACCGCCATCGGCGTGTCGTCGCCCATCGAGCCAGTGGCTTCCTGCTCGGTCTCGGCCAAGGGCCGCAGCACCTGCTCCACTTCCTCGCTGCTGAGCTGGTAGAGCTTATGGTAGCTGCGCAGAGTGCCTTCGTCGAAGGGCTCTTCCACCAGCGACGGGTCGATCAGTTCGGTCTGCAGGTAGGTCACGCCCTGCTGCAGCCACTGCTTGTACGGCGCGCGACCGCGGTTGATGCGGTCCACCGCATCCGAATCGAGCAGGTCGCCGCGCTTGAGGTCGATGGCGATCATCTCGCCCGGGCCGAGCTTGCCCTTGCGCACCACGCGCTCGGTCGGCACTTCCCATACGCCCGCTTCGGAGGCGACCAGGAAATGGCGGTCGGCAGTCAGCATCCAGCGCGCCGGGCGCAGGCCGTTGCGGTCGAGGGTACATACGGCGTAGCGGCTGTCACAGGCAACGATGCCGGCCGGGCCGTCCCACGGCTCGCTGTTGAGGCCGTGGAATTCGTAGAACGCGGCCAGGTCCGGGTCCTTGAATTCCAGCGACTGCGTAGCCGGCGGCACCAGGATGCGCAGGGCCTGGATCAGCTCCATGCCACCGGCGACCATCAGTTCCAGCATGTTGTCCAGGCTCTGCGAATCGGAGCCATGCATGGAGATGACCGGGTCGAATTCACCGATATCGAAGCGTGGTGTCTTCCACACCTTGCTGCGCGCCTGCGCCCAGCGCCGGTTGCCTTCAATGGTGTTGATCTCGCCGTTGTGGGCGAGCATGCGGAACGGGTGCGCCAGCGGCCAGCGCGGCAGCGTGTTGGTGGAGAAGCGCTGGTGGAACACGATCGCGCTGGAGGCCAGCTCGCGGCGCTGCAGGTCCGGGAAGAAGCGGCTGAGCTTGTCCGGCAGCACCATGCCCTTGTAGCTGATCGCATCCGGGGTGAGGGTGGTGACGTAGAAGTCGGCGTGTGCGCGCAGCTGCTGTTCGCTGCGGCGACGGGCCAGGAACAGCGCCAGCGCGAAGCCGGCATCATCCTGGCCGACGCCCGCGTCCACGAACACCTGCTCGATGCGCGGCAGCGTGTCGCGCGCCAGCTGGCCGCAGACGCTGTCGTCGGTCGGCACCTCGCGCCAGCCGGCGACCTTGCAGCCCACCGCTTCCACCTGCGTCTGCAACTGCGCGCGGCAGGCCTGCGCCGCGTCGGCGTCGTGCGGCAGGAACACCAGACCGGCGGCGAAGCGTGCGGAGACCGCGATGCCGGCTTCGCTGGCCAGCAGTTTCAGGAACGCATCGGGGCGGCGCAGCAGCAGGCCGCAGCCATCGCCGGTCAGGCCATCGGCGGCGACACCGCCACGGTGGGTCATGCGCGAAAGCGCGGCGATGGCGGTATCAACCAACAGGCGCGATGGTTGATCGTCGAGCTGGGCGACCATGCCAAATCCACAGGCATCGCGCTCGGAGCGCGGGTCGTAAAGCCCTTGGCGGTTGCGGGGGGCCATCTCTACCTCGATGCGGAATGAATTGAACGGGGACACTCAAGCCCGCTCAATCCCTGGAGCGCATCGTGAGGCCACCGGATGCCTCGACTAGATCACAGGTTGCTGCAACGCCGCAATACACGGTTGCAGGTGCAACAGAACGCGCCGGCAACCCAGTGCCGGCGCGGGGCCCGACTCAGCCGCAGCGCGCGCCGCTGACGGCGCCCTTGGCGTCCACTTCGATGTTCAGGCGGTCGCCGAGGAACTCCATCGTGGCCACGTCGTTGGGCTTGAGCACACGCACCTGATTGGCGCCGGCATCTTCCTGCGCCTGCTTACCCAGCGCGTCGGTGTAGGTCTGGCCGACCAGGCTCTGCACCTGGCTGGCATCGCAGGTGCCGACCGGCGGAGCCTCGGTGGCCTTGCCGGCTTCGTCGGCCGGCGCCTTGGCGGCTTCTGCGGCCTGCTGGGCATGGGCGGTGGCCGAATCCTGTTCGTCCAGCGCCGGTGCCTGGCAGGCGGTCAGGGCCAGCACGGCCGGCAGCAACAGGGCGGAGAGCGAACGGGCGCGAATCGGAAACGACATCATGACTCCGGAAGGGGTTGTGAAGACCCGAGCATAGCGGCGAACCGGCCCTCACGTGTTTGTCTTGTGTTATCGACAGGATCGCGGCATCGCGACGGCGACACTGCGGGCATGTCAGCCACCTCAACCCCCGAACGCCAGGCCGCTCGCGCCGCCGGCCTGCGCTATGTCGATGACACCCAGCCGGGCATCAGCCGGCGCCGCGCCGGCAAGGGCTTCAGCTACCGCGATGCCGATGGCCGCGCGCTGCGTGATGCCACCACCCTGCAGCGCATCCGTGCGCTGGCGATTCCGCCGGCCTACACCGCGGTGTGGATCTGCGCCCACGCCAATGGCCACCTGCAGGCCACCGGCCGCGATGCGCGCGGCCGCAAGCAGTACCGCTACCACGCCGACTGGGCCAGGGAGCGCGACGCCGGCAAGTTCGACCGCATTATCGCCTTTGGCGAGGCCTTGCCTACGCTGCGCAGGCGTCTGTCACGCGACCTCAAGCGGCCAGGCTTTCCGCGGGAGAAAGTGCTGGCGGTGGTGGTGGCGCTGCTGGCCGACACCCTGGTGCGGGTCGGCAATGAAACCTATGCACAACAGAACCGTTCGTTCGGACTGACCACACTGCGCAACCGCCATCTGGAGCTGCTGCGCGGCGGCCGGGTGCGCATGCGTTTCCGTGGCAAGTCCGGCCAGCTGCAGGAGGTGACCGTGGGCGACCGCAGGCTGGGACTGCTGGTGAGGCGTCTGCAGCAGCTGCCGGGACAGGCGCTGTTCCAGTATCGCGATGAAGACGGCACGCCGCAGCCGGTGGATTCCGGCGCGGTGAACGACTACCTGCGCGAGGTGATGGGTGAGGACTTCACTGCCAAGGATTTCCGCACCTGGGGCGGTACCGTGGCGGCGGTGCAGGCGTTCGCGGCCACCGAGCTGCCGGAACCGGCCAGCCAGCGCGCGCTGGCCCAGGCGCAGCGCGCGGTGGTGTGCGAGGTGGCGTCGCTGCTGGGCAACACTCCGGCGGTGTGCCGCAAGGCCTACATCGACCCGTGCGTGTTCGCCGGCTGGGAGCGCGGCGAACTGGCCAAGCTGGCCGGCCTGCGTGGACCGCGCCAGTGGGAACAGGCCACCCTGCGCATGCTGCGCAGGGCGCGCCGGCTCAGCCGCAGTCGTCAGCCGCAGTAGATCGCGGTGATGTTGTTGGTGCGGCCCTTCTCGATGGTCAGGCGATCGCCGCCCTCGCTGGCCGGCGGCACCCGCGGACCGTCGTGGCGCAGCACCCGCACGTGCAGGCTGTCGCTGTCCACGCGGGCGCGGGCCACGGTGGCATCCGAAGCGGCCAGGCCCAGTGCGCCGCGCACCATGTCGCTGTGGCACTGCCCGGAAATCACGCCGTCGATCGGCTGCACCTGGGCCACCGGCGAGCTGCTGCAGGCAGCGAGGGCAAAGCAGACGGCGGCGGTGGCGATGGCATGTTTCATGGAGGTGTTCCTTGTGTGGTTGCGTGCAGCGTGCGACGTCGCACGTGGTGGCGGAATGAATACCGTGCACATCGTGGACACGGTGCGCTCACTGCCGCCAACAGCATAGGTGGAGACACTGCAGGAGCGGCGGATGCCGCCCCCGGTAGTGCGGCGCATGCGCCCGGTAGTGCCGGCCGCTGGCCGGCAACCCCCTTCCCTCCCGAGGAGACCTGCATGGCCACCACCAAGAAGACCCCGACCCGCCGCAAAGCCTCGCCCAAGGTGCGCAAAGGCAGCACCGCGACGAAGACTGCTGCCGACCCCGATCGCCCGCGCGTGGTGAAGACCGCAACCCGCAAGGCGGCCGCCAGCGATCCACGGGCGGCGCGCGTCGCGGCCCGACAGCGACGCCTGCAGGACCAGGAAAAGGCCAAGGACGTGCGCGCGGCAAAGAAAGCCACGAAGAAGACCGCAACCCAGGCCGGCACACGCCGACAACCGGAGGCGATGCCGGCGCAGCAGCTGGCCAAGCCCGGGCATGAACACGAACTGGAGTTGGCGCCGCGTTTCCTTGCACCGGACTACGCCGGCAGCGGCAAGCTGCAGGGCATGCGCGCGATCGTCACTGGTGGCGATTCCGGCATTGGCCGTGCAGTGGCGGTGCTGTTCGCACGCGAAGGCGCCGATGTGGCGGTACTGCACCTGGACGAGGCCGAGGACGCGGACATCACCCGCCAGCACGTGGAGCGCGAAGGCGGCCGCTGCGTGGTGATCGCCGGTGATGTGCGTGATCCGCGCTTCTGCAACAAGGCGGTCAAGCAGGTGGCCAAGGCGTTCGGCGGCATCGACATCCTGGTCAACAATGCCGCGTTCCAGCTGCATTGCGCGCGGCTGGAAGATCTGGAAGACGCGCATCTGCAGGAAACCCTGCAGACCAACATCGGCGGTTACATACAGATGGCGCGCGCGGTACTGCCGCATCTGGGCGAGGGTGCCAGCATCATCAACACAGGATCGGAAACGGGAATCTTCGGCAGCAAGGCGCTGATCGATTACTCGGCCACCAAGGGCGCGATCCATGCGTTCACCAAATCGCTGGCGAGCCAATTGCTACCGCGTGGCATCCGGGTCAACTGCGTGGCGCCGGGTCCGGTGTGGACGCCGCTGAACCCGGCCGACAAGCCGGCGGAGGACGTGGCGGAGTTCGGCAAGGACAGCGACATGGGCCGGCCCGCACAGCCCGAAGAACTCTCGCCGGCCTATGTGTTCCTGGCCTCGCCGGTCTGTGCCAGTTACATCAGCGGGGTGATCCTGCCGGTGATGGGCGGGCCGCGGGGGTGAGGCCGGGCGCGGCATGTGCCGCCTGAATGGGGCAGGTGCTGGGGTGTGCGCTGTGTCAAAAGCTCCGTCGGGCAGCTGGGGTAGGCTGACTCCCAACCGATCACGTTCAAGGACCGACCATGCCCGAGATGGATATCAATGCGGCGGCCAACGAAGTCGTCGCCCTGTTGCGGCAGAACGACGTGCGCGGTGCCGCCGCCCGCCTGGAGGCCCTGCACGACGGGCAGAGTGTTGTGGTGCAGGAATCGCTGGATCGCTACATCTCGGCGCGTGCCGCCACCGAGCTTGAGGCGTTGCGCCGGAATGGTGGTGTTGCCGCAGCAGATGCGGCCACAGTGAACCCGATGCTGGATCGCCTGGGTGAGGCGACGCGCCCACCGCGGATGCCCGAGGCGGCAGAGACCGCGGGCTTGAGCCAGGCCCAGCAGTACGACGTCTACGGCAGCATCGTGGCCCAGCGCGGCAACACGGCAGCGAACGAAGCAATGGCGACGCAGGACCGCGTGGTGCTGGGGCTGCGCGACGAGAACCGCACCACGGAGGCGCGCGGGCGTGGTGTCTACGACGACCGCATCGTGGTGCTGTGGAAGGATGCGCAGGGCCAAGGCCATGTGCGCGAGTTCAACCAGGCCACGACCGAGCCGACCGCGCAGTACGACGGCCATGCCAAGACCACGCCGCGCAGCCCGGGCTTCGGCAACGTGGCACCGCGTACCAAGACCGAAGGTGAGGACGTCAATGGCGACCGGGTCAAGGATCTGGGGCGACTGGGCGAAGGCACCACCGAAATGCGCGCGACCACCCACCCGCGCCACGGCCACGCCGATGAGTTCGCGCTGCGTCCCTCGCAGGACGCGGTAACCGCCGGTGCCGGCCGGGTGGAGCGGGACAGCAATGGCGATGGCTGGTTCGACGCGCGTGATACCCAGGGCGTGCAGGACCTCAATGACACCTTCAAGATCCACCGCGGCAGCCGGGCAAACACCGATTCGGCAGGTTGCCAGACCATCGGTGGCGGTGAGTACGACGACTTCGTGGCGACGGTGCGCGGCACGCCCGGGCAGAATCGCTGGCAGTACGTGCTGACCTCGGTCGCACCGGGGCAGGCGCGTGAGCTGGGGCAGGACGCCCCGCTTGCTGCCAATGACGACCCCCGCCAGCCCCAGCATCGCGACCATGCCCTGCAGCAGCAGATCAGTACGCGCCTGCAGGCCTTGGGCGGACGCTACGCCGAGCATGCCGATGCCTACAGCCTGGTGATGCTGCGCGAAGCGAAGGCCGCAGGCATCACCCAGGTCGACCAGATCGTGGCCAGCAACCCCAGCGCGGGTCGTGCAGCCGGTGAGACGCTGTTTCTGGTGCAGGGCAGTCCGGGCGATCCTGCGGCGCTGCGCGCAGGGGTCAATGCAGCCGAGGTGCGCGAAACTTCGGTGGAAACCAGCCTGCGCCAGTTGCAGCAGCAATCACGCGACCAGAGCGCACCTGCGCACGTACCCGCACAGCAGCCCGAAGCCCCTGCGATGGGAGGGCGTTGAACCATGATCCGATCCCAGTTGATGCCGAGTGCCTCGCTGTTGCTGCTGCTGGCATGCAGCGCCTGCGCCCCGGCCGGGGAGCGCACCGCGCCGGCGGCACCCACCGCGAAGTCGGCGACGAAACCTGAGGCTCTGCCTACGCAGACGTTGCCCACTGATCACGGATTGCCCGGGTTGCCGGAAGCCTCCGGCAGCGCCCATCCCGGCGGTCGCTACGCTGCGCTGCCCGAACCTGCCAGGCAGGTGCTGGCGCAGTTGAAGTGCAACGTGGAGGGCGCCAGCAAGGTGCAGGTGCTTTCCACTCCCGCGCAGGATGGCCAGCAGGATTTCATGGTCACCGATCGCAGCGGGCCGCGTTTCCGCTACTGGATGCGGTCGTTCTCCGGCCGTGGCGGTACCACCGGGTATCTGGTGCAGCTGCAGGACTGCCCGGCAACCACCACGGGCATGCGCGCCTACATCGCACAGGGAGCCGCACCGCTGCAGGATGTCACCGCGTCGTTGCTGGCGCAGGCCGAGCTGCCCGACGCGGCGACCATGACGGCTTACCAGGACAAGGGCGCGGGTGATCTGTTCGCCTTCATCGGGGCGCTGGACAAGGTGCCGGTGCTGCGCTGGGTGGCCGAAGCAGACCCCGAACAGCCACTGGCCGTCGATGCGCGCAGCTTCGATCATGGCAATGCCATCCACGGCGGTTTCCTGCGCTGGAACCAGGATCACTTCGAAGTGGCCAGGACCGTACCCGCCGCGCTATGGCCCTGCGATGACAGCCCGTTGCTGCCGTGCAAGGGCGACCCGTTCGTGAACGGGCGTTGAGGCCGCGCGCGCATAGAAATCGGCAATGCGCGGAATGAACTGCTGTGGATTGGCGCCGACCAGATTGGTCAGCACCACCACCGCCACGCCGCGCTCGGGATACACCACGAAGGCCGAGCGTGCCCCGCCGATGCCGGCTACCTGCAGATCGGGGCTGGCCTGCAGCACCGGCCAGCCGCCTGCCCATGGTGCAGCACGGCCATCGGTGAGGCGCTCTGCGGTCCACATCCTCTTCCGCGGTGCATCCTGAAGCAGGCGCCCGTCGGTCAGCGCGACCAGCCAACGCGCGGTGTCATCGGCGGTGGTGAGGATGCCACCACCGGCCCACAGTGAAGGTGGAATGTCGTAGAACCAGTGCGACAGGCGCGGCGGTGCATCGGCTGCGTCGGTTGCACGCGGGGCCAGGCTGTACATCGTCGCCACATCCGGGATCAGGTCGTAGCTGTCGCCAAAGGTAGTGCGCGCCATGCGCGCGCTGCTGAACTGGCCGGTGGCGAGGAATCGTTCATAGGGCATGCCCGATTGCTGCGCGATGATCCGCGCCAGCAGCACGTAGTTGGTCTGGTTGTATGCGAAGCGCTGGCCGGAGGCCGCCTCCATCGGCAGCGCAGTGACCGCCGCCCACGCTTGGGCTTCGGTACCACCGCCCAGCAGTCCGCTCGCATCGAGGATGTCCGGAAGGCCTGAGGTATGCGCAAGCAACTGGCGTACGCGTACGTCTCTCCACGCTGCCGGAAGATCATCCAGGTAACGCGAGGCCGGCGCGTCCAGATCCAGCTGCCCCTGCTGGGCCAGCTGCGCGGCGGCCACGCCGGTGAACGCCTTGGTGGCCGAATTGAGCGGAAAGCGGGTGTCGCGCGAGGCAAGCACACCGTTCTCGACATTGGCCAGACCGTAGGCCTCGGACAACACGATCTGCCCGTCCTTGACCACCGCAATCTGCAATCCCGGGATGCGCTGCTCCAGCATGATCTGGCGGATCAGCCGGCGGGTCTGGTCGTTGGCCTGATCCTGGCTGGCAGAGACGGCGGCGAAGGGCAGGGCAGTGATGAGCATGAGCACGACTCGAAGCGTTGGGCGGAACATGCGGGATTCCGGCGGGGCGTCGAGGATCGGATGCAGCGGGTGCGTAAAAGGTTTAAGTAGTAGCTGCGCTGCGAGGCAGGTATTGGTTGTGTGCGCGGGGCGTGCCTGCTGCGGCTAGCGGATCTGGGAAGGAGACCTTCCGAACTGCCGCTTGAATGCAGCACTGAAGCTGCTGGTATGGGCATAGCCGGCGAGGCTGGCTGCCACGTCCACTGACACCCGCCGTTGCAGCAGGGCGTCGTGTGCCCGTTGCAGGCGCAGTGCGCGCAGCCAGGCGGCGATGCTGCTGCCGTGCAGCTGCTGGAAGGTGCTTTGCAGGTCGACGGCGTTCGTACCCAGCCTGCGCGCCATCTGGTTGATGGTCAGGCCATCGGCCTCGCCGCTCTGCAGCCACTGCTGCAACTGGTCCACGCAACGCCGCAGATGCGCGCTGGGGGCAGGCGCCTCGCGTTCGGCGATCACGGATCGAACCACGCTGGCCGCGACTTCCAGCGCAAAGCTCTCGCGTTGCAGGCTGGCCAGCAGAGGCGGCTCCGCCGTTTCCGCCCCGAACAACGCTGCGGCCCGCCGCAGCAGTGGCGCAGGCGGTTGCCACGCCTGGTTGCGTGCGTGGCTCAGTCGCAGGCGGGTGAGTCCGGCCGATGCAATGCCATCGAGCTGGCGCGACAACCAGTCCTGGCCGAGGTGCAGGCTGACCTTGGTTTCCTCGCGACCCGCCTGCCAATGGCGCTGGAACGCTTCCTCCTCACGAAGGTGGACCAGCATCGCCGGGCTCCCGGCCCGGCGGCTGTCCATCTGCAGGCGCTGGTTGGTGATGACCACTTCGGCCTGCCCCTGCAGCAGGAAACTGGCGGTGAGACCCGCAGGCAGGCAGTTCTGGCTGCGGCCGCCGACCATGTCCTGGCTGCGGCTGAGGTAGAGCACCAGGCCGCTGTCCATCGACTGCACCTGCTGCCAGCCGGCCAGCACAGGCAGCGCATCGGGGAGACCCGATTCAAAGTCGACCCGGCCGCCCAGCGCGTGGGCGGCGCTCATCAGTTCGGCGCAGGAATAGACCTGCATGCAAGGCACCCGCGAAAGCTGTCGTGCCTAAATTTTCTTTCGTCGCGCCTAAACTTTCAATGGTATTGCAAATTATTCTCATTTGCGGGGGCTCGCTGCCCCTTTCCCCTGTTCAGCAAGAAGGTCGATGGCGATGGGTCTGGTGATCAACGAGGCGGTGGTGCTGCGTGCCGTCTTCCATGGCGCGGTGGATGCGCACCAGATCCAGTACTGGCTGGACCGCGTGCAGGCGCTGATCGATGCCCACCGTCCCTTCTACTTCGTTGCCAGCACCGCGCCCGGTGCCACCTTCTGCGACGATTACCGTGCCCTGCAGGCGGTCTGGTACAAGCAGTACAAGGCCGCCTTCCGGCGGTACTGCCGGGGCCTGGTGCGCATCGCCAGCGATGCCGCCGATCAGCAGCGGCTGGACACTCCGGCGCTGCATGCGGCCTGGGCCGTGCCGTACTTCGTCACCGCCGATGCCGGCGCGGGCATGCGCTGGATTGGCGAGCACCTGGAGCAGGCCGATGCGCACTGAGCGCGCCGCCGCTTCGCCGTTCGGCCTGGGTGTGATCGTCGCGCTGTACATGGCGCATGCCTTGCCCCTGTATTTCTACAACGTGGCGGTACCGGCCATCCTGCGTAGCCAGGGCGTGGATCTGCGCTGGATCGGCATGTTGTCGCTGCTTTACCTGCCGTGGGCGCTGAAGTTCCTGTGGGCACCACTGGTGGACCGCTGGCATCTGCCGGCCCTCGGTCGCCGCCGCAGCTGGCTGTGGCTGACCCAGCTGTTGTTGCTGGCCGGGATCCTGGTGCTGGCGTTCACCGGCCTGGATCATGGCCTGGTCGTGTTCGTGCTGGTCGGCATGTGGATCTCGACCATTGCCGCCACCCAGGACATCGCCATCGACGGCTATACCGTGGAGGCGCTGGCGCCGTCCGAGCACCGGCTGGGCAGCATGGCGCAGAGCGTGGGTGTGGCCCTGGGCAGCATGATCGGTGGCGCCGGTGTGCTGTGGCTGTATGAAACCCGCGGCTGGAGCGTGGCCCTGCTGAGCCTGGCCGCGATGAGCGCACTGACCCTGCTGGCAGTGCAGCAGATCAACGAAACGCCGGCCAGGCCCGACGCGCCGCGGCCGAGCATCCTGCGTGCGCTGCGTCGTCGCGAACTGCGCTGGGCGCTGCTGCTGATCGTGCTGTACCGGCTGGTGGAAGCGCCGGCCATGGCGATGATCAACCCGTTGCTGGTCGACCAGCAGTTCAGCCTGACCGAGATCGGATTGCTGATCTCGGTGGGCGGTGCCGGTACCGGCATGCTGGCTGCGGTGGGCACCGCCTGGCTGCTCAAGCAGCGCCGGGCCGAGCAGCTGCTGATGCACGCTGGCTGGTGGCGCACCGTGTTCTATGTACTGCTGGCGTTGATGCTTTACAGCGGTGCGATGGCGACGTCACGGTGGGGCCTGGGCGCGCTGGTGATCGCGCTGTTGGCACTGCGCTATGTGGCGATGACCAGCCTGTATGCCCTGTTCATGCGGGTCAGTTCGCGTGCCCAGGCCGGCACTGATTTCACCCTGCTCGTGTGCTTCGAACTGCTGGTCAATTTCATCGGCGGTGCATTGTCCGGCTTCCTCGCCAAGGGCCTGGGCTACCCCATCTACTACATCGCGCTGGCGGCAGTTTCGGCGCTCGGGTTGCTGCTGTGCCGGCCGCTGATGCGCCGCTTCGCAGCGCCTATCGATTCCCCCTGATACGCAACGAGGACACCATGCGGCATACCGCAGCAACCCTTCCGCTGGCTGTGCTGGCGATGGCCATCAGTGGCCAGCTGGCGGCACAGAATGCGTCCGCTACGTCCGGCACCCGGCAACTGGATGCGGTGAGTGTCACCGCCGTGCGAGGCGCACGCAGCGTGGCCGAGATCGCCGGCACCGTGTATGCCATCGAGCGCGAGCAGATTGCCCAGCAGATCACCGCCGGGCGCAGTACCGCCGACATCCTCGGCCAGCTGGTGCCATCGCTGGCGCCGGCCAGCGGAACCACCAGCAACTACGGCATGACCATGCGTGGCCGCAGCGTGCAGGTGATGATCGATGGCGTACCACTGACCGGCGCGCGCGATGGATCGCGCCAGCTCAACAGCATTTCGCCAACCATGATCGAGCGCATCGAGGTGATCTCCGGTGCCACCGCGCTGTATGGCGCCGGTGCCAGTGGCGGCATCATCAACATCATCACCCTTCAGCCCGGTGAGCAGCCGGTGCAGCTGGCCAGCCAGTTCGGCCTGCGCAGTCCCTCGCATCTGTCCAGTGACACGCTGGCCTGGAACGCAGCGCAGACCATGACCGTGCGCGGCGATCAGTTCAGTGGCGCGTTCGGCTTCGCCTATGGCCGGCAGGGCGCATCGCTGGATGCGCATGGCCGCCGCATCGGTCCGGAGATCGCGCAGACCGATCGGCAGGACACCGAGACCCGCGAACTCAATGCGCGCTTCGATTGGACGCTGACGGACAGCCAGCGGTTGAGCGTGGGCGTACGCTGGTTCGACGATCAGCAGGACAGTGATCACGGCCCTGACTATGGACCGCGCCTGGCCGCGCTGTTCAACCCTGCATTCACGCCCAGCCACCAGGCGCTGCCCGGCCTGCAGCTGGAGGCGCAGCCGCGTACCCGCCACCAGGGAGTGAATGCGCAGTACCGCAACCGCGATGTACTGGGCGGGCAGGAACTGAGCGTGGAAGCCTATTACCGCAACGAACAGGGGCGCTGGTTCCCGTCGGTGTCGACCCTGGTGCATCCGGCACTGCGCGGTGGCTTCGCCTATGTGGCGATGCAGTCCAACACCGAAATCGACGTGTGGGGCCTGCGCAGCGCGCTGCACAGGGATTTCCAGGTGGCGGGCCGCAGCCTGCAGCTGTCATACGGTGTGGACCACGAGCGCGAGCAGGACAGCCAGCGCGGACAGATGTATGACATCAACCGCTTCATCGCCAGCAATGGTCTGGATTACCGACCGACAGCGCAGTACGCGATGGGGCCGGACGTGCGCGTGGACACCACCGGACTGTTCCTGCAGGCCGACCATTCGCTCGGCGAGCGCTTCAGCGTGCAGGCTGGTGTGCGCCACCAGATCCTGCGCAACCGCGTCGAGGATTCACTTCCCTACACCGAAGCGATCACCGCCGACGCCGTTGCGGGGTACACGCCGCGCCTGCTGCAGGGTGGCCGCGTGCGCCACGCGCAGACCCTGTTCAATGCCGGCGTGGTGTACCGGCTGGACGCATCGCAACAGCTTTTCGCGAACTTCTCGCAGGGATTCAGCCTGCCCGATACGCAGCGCATGCTGCGCGATGTGCCGGCGAGCTTCGTCATCGACAGCCGCAACGTCGGCCCGATCAAGGTCGACAGCTATGAGCTGGGCTGGCGCCGCAGCGATGCATCGCTGCAGAGCGCGGTGACCGCGTTCTACAACCGCTCGGACAAGACCGTGCAGTTCAACCGTGACTACAGCGTGTCGGTGGCCGACACCGATGAGCGGGTGTGGGGCGTGGAGGCCAACCTGCGCTACACGCCGACGGCGCAGCTGGAGCTGGGCGCCAGCCTTGCCAGCACCCGGGGCCAGTACCGCGATGCTGCCGGACGTTGGCGTGAGCTCAATGCGTTCCGCGTTTCACCCTTGAAGGCTGGTGTGCATGGGCAGTGGCGCTTCGCCAATGACAGCCTGCTGCGCTTGCAGGGACAAGTGGTGGGCGGGACCGATCGTGCCTGGCGCGATGCGCCACTCGCAGCGATCAGTCCCAGCATTCGCGCCACCCCGGCGGCGAAGATCCACGGCTATGCGGTGTTCGACCTGATCGGCGAAGTACCACTGGCAGGCGGCCGCTTCAGCGCGGGCATCTACAACCTGGCCGATCGTGACTACCGCACGGTCTATGGCCAGCAGGCCGAGGCGACCTACGGAAAGATGTCCAGTCTGCCGGCGGCAGGGCGGACCTTCTCGATCGGGTACCGGGTGGAGTACTGAGCCGGGCGGCTTGCCCCCTACCGTTCGTCGGCCCATGACTTCCGGGGGGTTGACTACAGTTGTCGTCACGCAGAAAGTGGCGACACGTGTAGTCAAGGGAGTGGTGTCATGCGTGGCAAGACGATCGGGGACCAGGAGCTGGCCCTGCTGCAGTACATCGATGAACATGCGCCGGCCAGCGTCGGCGAGGTCGCCAGTGGCTACGGCGAGGCCCGTGGCCTGGCCCGGTCCACCGTGCTGACGATGATGGAGCGGCTGCGGGCGAAGGGGTATCTTCGTCGCCAGCAGCAGGACGGCGTCTACCGCTACCAGGCCACCCGTGGCCCGGAAAGCGTGCTGCAGGGTGCAGTGGCCCAGTTCGTCGACAACACGCTGCAGGGCTCGGTGTCGCCGTTCGTGGCCTACCTGTCGCAGCGCCAGCAGGTCAGCGACAACGAGCTGGCCGAGCTGGAAGCGCTGGTCGCCGAACTCCAATCGCGCCGCCACGAGGGCTGAGCCATGGACACCACGATGCTGATCCCGTTGTTGGAACGGCTGGGCTGGACCAGCCTGCAGACCGTGCTGCTGGTGGCCCTGGTGTACGGCGTGTGCCGCGGGCTGCCGTCGCTGTCGGCGGCCACCCGCTGCCGCCTGTGGTGGCTGGTGTCGCTGCAGGCCGTGCTCGGCCTGTTCTGGAGCCAACCGCTGCAGCTGGCCTGGCTGCCGGCACCGCAGGCGGTGGCGATGACCGCCACTGACGTTGCCGCAGATCTGGTCTACCCGCTGGCGCCGGAAGCCTCGGCGCAGCTGCTGGCGACGATGCCGGTGCCTGCGGCGGACGTGCCGGCAGTTGCGTGGTGGGCCGTTGCACTGGCTGCGCTGTGGGCATCCGGTGTGCTGCTGATGGCGCTGCGTACCTTTGGTGAATGGCGCCGCTGCCGCGCGCTGCTGGCCGCCGCCTATCCCTGCGAGGACGAAGCGCTGGTGCAGGCCCTGCAACTGGCCTCCGATGCGCACGGCGTGCGTCCTGCGCCGCGGTTGTGGATGAGCACGCAGGTGGATGCACCGCAGCTGGTCGGGCCGTTCCGCCCGGTGCTGCTGCTGCCGGCCGGCGACAATGCCCTGCAGGGTGACGCGCTGGATCTGGCACTGACGCATGAACTGCAGCACCTGCAGCGGCGTGACCTGCAGTGGGGCCTGCTGCCTGCACTGGCCCAGCACCTGTTCTTCTTCCACCCGCTGCTGCGCCTGTCGGTGCGCGAATATGCACAGGCTCGCGAAGAAGCGGTGGATGCGGCCGTGGTTGGCCAGCACGGCGCCAGCCGCCAGGCTTATGGCCGCCTGCTGCTGCAGCTGGGCGTGGCACCGCAGCCGCACCTGGGTGTGGCAAGTGCTGCACCGAACACCACCAGCCTCAAGCGTCGCCTGCTCTCGCTGCAGACGCGCCGGTCCTGCCCGCGCATCCTGGCGATGGCGTTGACCGCTGTCGTCGTTGTGGTGGGCGTGGCACCGATGCGGCTGGTGGCGGCGCCAGTGCCGCCGGCACCGCCGGCGCCTCCGGCTGCACCGAAGGCCGTGGTGCCGCCACCGCCGAAGGCTCCGAACGCGCCGCCCGCACCGCCTTCGGCCGCGCGCGTTCCGGCCGTGCCGGTGGCGCCCGCGCCGCCTGCCGAGCCGGCCGATGTCGAGGCGCTGTCAGGCCCGGACGATGCCGATGTGGCGGTCGACGTGGATGTCGATGTGGATACCGACATGCACAGTGAACATTCGACTTCCCACACCACCTCCATCACCACCTACGGGCGCCTGGACCTCGGCAAGTCGCCGTCGCAGGCCTACGTGCTGGTCGATGGTGATTCGACCTTCGCCAATGGCGGCATCGACGATGTAACGGTGGCCCGCAGGCAGCTCGGCAAGGGGCCGGCGCTGTGGTTCCGCCAGGGCGACAAGCGCTATGTGGTGCGCGACCCGATGCTGATCCAGACCCTGCAGCGCGCCTACAGCGGCGCCGCAGACCTCGGTCGCCAGCAGAGCGAACTGGGCCGCCAGCAGAGTGCGCTGGGTCGCGAGCAGGGCGAACTCGGCAGGCAGATGGGTGAGATGGGCCGCCTGCAGGGCGAGGAGTCACGCCGCATTGCGCTGGCCGCCGCTGAGGTAGCGCGCAGCGCGATGGCCGCCCACGACATCAACCGTGAGGCCGCCGCAGAAGCAGCAAAGGCGGCGCGTGGTGCGACCAGCGATATGGCCGTTGCGCGTGAGGCTGCACGCGAGGCCGCCGCCGAGGCACGTCGTGCGATGCAGGAAGCCCGCAGCGAGGCCGCGCAATCCGGCCGCACCCGTGACATGCAGCGCCTGGCCAGCCAGCAGTCCGAACTGGCCAGCCGACAGGCGGCACTGGGCAGCCAACAGGCCGCGTTGGGCGAGCGTCAGGCGCGCGTACATGCGCAGGCATCGCAGCAGGCACAGCAGGTGATCGCGCGCGCACTGGCCAGCGGCAAGGCCGAGCGCCTCTGAAACGGCGGTAGCGCCGGGCCATGCCCGGCGAGCGCAGCGGCACGCCTGGAGAGGGAAGGCGCCGGGCATGGCCCGGCGCTACCCACCGGGCGATCAACCGCAGCTGGCGCGTTCGATCCGGTTCTGCGCATCCACCTGCACGGTCACGCGGTCCTGGCGGAAGTCCATGGTCACCGCCATGCCGGGTTTGACCACCCGTGCACCGCGCGCGCCGCTGTCAGCCACCAGCTTCTTGATCGTGGCTTCGTCGGCGGTCTTGCCGGTGAAGGCTTCCAGCGCCTCCGGCTTGCATTCGTGCGCGGCATCGGCCACGGGCGCTGGCGCGGGATCGTGGGAGGTGCTGCTGCCAGCGTGACTGCAGGCGGCCAACGGCAGGATGGCGAGCAGGACCAGGGGATTGAGGCGCATCGTCGGGCTCCAGGCGTGGATGGTGGCGGCAGTGTCACCGCTGCCACCGTCAGGCCGCGTCAACGCCTACTGCCCGACCAGCGCCAGGGTTTCGCGTTCACGTTGTTCTTCCCGTACCAGCCGCTGCAGCAGCAGGGCCAGGGTCACCACGTCCTGGTGGTTGTGGTCGGCCACCCGGCGCAGGTTCACCGAGTCGCCGCCGCGCAGGAAACGCAGCCATGCGCCGGGCGCTTCCGAGCCGGGCAGGTCATCCTCGCGCACCACGCGCAGCAGCTGGCGTTCGATGGTGGACAGCTTGCAGTTCTCCCACGTGCCGCGATAGCGGCGGCGGGTCGGATAGAGCAGGTCGACGTGATCCAGCGCTGTAATCGGGCAACGCTGGCGGGCCAGTCGGTAGCGCGCCTTCAACAGGGGCGCATCGTAGCTGCGGCCGTTGTAGCTGCAGAACACGGTGGACGGCTGCAGCCAGCTGGCGAAGGTGGCGAGCATCGCGTCCTCGGCGGCCATGGTGGACATTAGCAGCTGGCGGATGCGCAGGCCTTCGCCGCGCTGCGGGCAGGCATGCCAGTCGGCGGCACCGATCATGAAGGCACGGGTGCCGGTGCCGCCGGCCAGGCCGGTGGTCTCAGTATCGAAGAACAGCAGGTCGCGTGGGGCCACGTGTTCGCCTTCGCGGCGGGCGAAATCCAGCGACAGCGGCTGCGCCGGAATCACCTGCGGCTGCAGCGATTCGATCAGGAACAGGCCCGGTGCGATTTCCTCGCCAGGCAGCTGGCGATCCTGCGCGCTGGCCCGTGCAGGTGCAGGGCCGCCTCGCGTGCGCAGGCCGAGCAGGCGATGCAGGCTACCCACTTCCGGCCGACGCAGCGGTGCGGGTGTCGGTGTAGAGGCCGCTGCGCCGGTCGCTTTGTGGCGGATTTCCTGTTCGACCCAGGCGAACACCGAACGTTCGGCCGGTGGTTGCCGTGCATCATTGGCGGCCACCGGGGCCGGCGCTGCGGGCGGCGGCTCGGGCGCAGCCGGCGTGACTGCTTTCGGGTCACCGGCCTGCTTCCGCAGCAGGCGCAGCTTGTCCAGGCTCAGGCTCACGGGGCCAGCAGCTCCATCGGATCGCGCGTGGTCATCACCACGTCGGGCACGTGCTGGCAGGCCTCGGCATCGAACAGGTCGAGCACGCGCAGCGCCAGCGCACGCGGCGAAGTCTCATCTTCTTCCTGCGCGGCCAGCACCGGCCCGACACAGGCCGGGCAGCCGGCCTTGCAGTCGCAGCGCTGCACCAGTTCGCGCGCGCGCTGCACCAGCTCGGCCTGGCGCTGCCACAGCGGCTCGCTAAGGCCGACGCCGCCGGGGAAGTTGTCGTACAGGTACACGGTGGGCACGAACTCCTGCAGGAGTTCGACAACGCCAGGATCACCCTCGCTGCCGCGCAGCTGGCCGCGGCCGCTCTGGTCGGCGATCGCGAACCATGAACCATCGCCGTTGCCGACCGACTTCTGCAGGTCGCGCGCATCGGCCATCACCGCCACGGTGGCGACGATGTGCAGCGCATACGCCGCGCCGAGGAAACCATCGAGCGCATCCTGCTTGCTGGCGAACGCGCGTAGCAGCAAGGCCTGCGGCAGCTGCCACCACACCGCGGTGGTGTGCAGTTCCTGGTCGGGCAGGTTGACCGGGCCGTAGCCGATGTTCTCGTGGGTGTAGTAACGGATCTTCTTGTAGCCGGCCACGCGGCGCACCACGTGCACTTCGCCATGGTGCGAATCGCCACGCCCGGCCACGCCGCCATCGAAGCGGTCCAGCACCTTGAGCTTGGTAAAGTCGATGCTGTCGGTGTAGTAATCCACATGCGTGCGGGTGACGTAGGCCTTGCGTCCTTCCCAGTCCAGCGTCTCTACCTGGTAGGGCGTGGACTGCACCATGTGGATGGCACCCTCATACAGGGTGAGTGCGGCAGCGGAATAGTCGACCTCGGCGATGATCTGCTGGCGGCCATCGCTGCGGTCGACCACCACGAAGTTGCCATCGGCCACGGCGCGCAGGCTGACTGCGTTCGCTGGATAGCTGTCGGCGATCCATTCCCAGCGTTCGCCTTCGCGGTGGATCACTTCTGTCTCTGCCAGCGCTTCCAGGAACACTTCCGGATCGATCGGGCCGAAGCCATCGCCGACCCGGAACGGCAGCTCGAACGCCGCGCAGCGGATGTGGTCGAACAGGATCAACGGCTGGTCCGGTGCGATGCGCGCGTGCTCGGGCGAGGCCTCGGCGAAGAAGTCCGGATGCCGTACCACGTACTGGTCCAGCGGCTGCGAACTGGCCACCATCACGCCGAGTGCGGGCTGCTGGCGGCGACCGGCACGGCCGAAGCGCTGCCAGGTGGCGGCCACGCTGCCGGGGTAACCGTTGAGGATGACCACGTCCAGGCTGCCGATATCCACGCCCAGCTCCAGTGCCGAGGTGCTGACGATGCCGTCGATGGTGCCGGCGCGCATCGCACGCTCGGTCTCGCGGCGTTCGGTGGGCAGGTAGCCACCGCGGTAGGCGCGGATGCGTGGCGGCTTGCGCGGGTCGTGGTCGAAGATGTCCTTCAGGTACTTGGTCAGCACCTCGACCATCAACCGGGTCTGCGCGAACACCAGGGTCTTCAGCCCGGACTTGATCGCGATGCGCGCGATACGGTTGCTCTGCGAGCGCGCCGAGGCACGCAGGCCCAGATCCGGGTTGATCACCGGCGGGTTCCACAACAGCACCTGCTTGGGCCCGCTGGGCGCGCCGGACTCGGTGATGGCGGTGACCGGTGCTTCGATCAGCGCCTCGGCATGCGCCTGCGGATTGCCGATGGTGGCCGAGCACAGGATGAACTGCGGTTGCACGCCGTAGAACGCGCAGATGCGCTTGAGCCGGCGCAGCACGTTGGTGACATGGCTGCCGAACACGCCGCGATAGGTGTGCACCTCGTCGATGACGATGTAGCGCAGGTTCTCGAAGAACTGCGCCCACTTGGTGTGATGCGGCAGGATCGCCTGGTGCAGCATGTCCGGGTTGGACACCACGATGTCGCCGTGCAGGCGGATGGCCTGGCGTGCATCACCGGGGGTGTCGCCATCGAAGGTGAACGCCTTCACGCCGAGGTCGCCGGCGCGGTTGAGTTCCAGCAGCTCGGCCACCTGGTCCTGGGCCAGTGCCTTGGTCGGGAACAGGTACAGCGCCTTGGCCTTGTCCTGCATCGCCGCGCTGACCACCGGCAGGGTGTAGCACAGCGACTTGCCGCTGGCGGTGGGGGTCACGATGGCCACGTGCTCGCCGCGCTGGCTGGCGTTCCAGGCCTCGGCCTGGTGGCTGTAGAGCTGTTCGATACCGCGTGCCTTCAGCGCGGCAGCCAGGGCAGGCGGCACCGAATCGGGGATGGGCGCGTAGCGACCCTCGCGGCCGGGGATGGCAAAGCTGCCGGTGATGCGGTCCTGGTAGCGGCGCTGCAGGCGCGCACTGAGCAGGGCGCCGTCGCGGGCCGGCAGGCCATCACGGGTGGCGAGCTTCTGCTCGGCATCGGCGGTGCGCTTGGCGAGTTCGTAAGCCATGGAAGATGGAGCCGGGACGGATTGCGAGGGGTCACATGGCACCACATTCACGTCTCAGGATGTGAGACACCGCACACGGAGCGCGTGAATCGTTCAGTGCTCGCGTCCCGTGGTGTCGCCGCATCTCCCCTGGCTGAACAGCTGCCAGTGCAGCAACGAAATCTGAAGCCCGTATCCGTATCCTTGGGTGCTGGACGCAACCAACAGGGTGGATGGCTGTGGCACGACGTGGAACGCAGGGAGCACTCCTGGCCAGCATGCTGCTGGCCGGTATCGCGCAGGCGCAGCAGGCCACGCCGGTAGCGGTGCCCAACCCAGCGCCCGAACCTCCTGCAGATGCGCTGGCGGCAACCACCGCGCCGATCTCCACCACCCTGCCGCAGGACAACGTCACCACCCTTGGCGAAGTGCGTGCGCTCAAGCCCGAAGACGAGCCGCTGGATCTGTACCGTTTCAAGAATCCGGTGAAGTTCGGCGACAACCGCTTCAGTCGCGACTGGAGCGAGCCGCCGTCGCCGGAGCAGGTCAGCATGGGCGGTGGCTACATCATGATGGGCGTGGTCAAGGGCGTGCTGGCGGCTGGCAGGGGCTTGAACAAGCTCACCGGAGGGCCGGACCAGATCCAGGCCGCGACCGCACGGCCACCGCCGGAACTCAGTGCCGAACAGCGGCAGCGTGCGCTGCGGTTCTCCCAGGAGCACGATGCCGGTGATGCATCGCCGGTGAAGTAGGCCGGTATATTCTTCGGCCTCCTCCACGGGAGTCGTTGCGATGTTCCTGCGTTCGTTCTGCCTGCTGGCCACGCTGCTGCCGGTCTCCGCCTTCGCTGCCGGCATCGCGGGCGATGGCGCCTGCCGCAACGGTGCGTTCCCTTCCGAACAGAGCCGGTTCGCCCTGGCGCGGGTGGTCGATGCGCCCCGTCTGTACCTGCTTGGCGACATGGACGGCTGCCCGGCGAAGGGCGAACCGGCCTGCCGACAGCGCAGCTATGTGGTCAATGGCGATACCGTGGTGACCGGGCGTGATCTTGGCCGCTACCGCTGCGCGTTCTTCCCGAACAAGGTGGGCGGCAGTGCCGGCTGGGTGGACCGCAGCAAGCTGCAGGCGTTGCCGGTGGTCGTGCCGTCGCTACAGGATTGGGCGGGCAACTGGAAGGACGGCGACAACGGCCTGCGCATCACCGTGCAGGGTGGGCAACTGCATGTGGAGGGTGATGCCTACTGGCCCTCCGCCAACCCCACGCCGGAGCAGCGCCCCTACGGGCCGAACATGGGCCAGGTGGAAGCGCGCGCGGCGCCGCATGGTGCCGATGTCGAGTTTGTAGAGGACACCTGCAAGGTGCGCGTGCATTCGCTGGGGGAGGTGCTGATCGTGGCCGACAACAGCGAATGCGGTGGCATGAACGTGCGCTTCAATGGCGTGTACCGGCGCGCGGGCACGCGTTGAAAAGCGCCAACCAAGGTTGGCATCTACCGGGGCAACCGGGCAGTAGATCCACGCCATGCGTGGATGATGCCTGCGATCCAATTGGTGGGGTCAGAGCCCTTTCGCGGGCGAAAGGGATCCGACCCCAGAGTCAGCGCCGCCGTTCCAGCCACCACAGCAGCGATGCGCACAACACGAACGCCAGCCACCACGGCCAGCGTGGGCCTGCCACGGGTTGCATCACTGACGCGTTTGCCGGCGTGCTGGCCGCCAGTGCACGCGTGGTCGCATCGATCATCGCCTGCCGATGCAGCGTCGGTGCATCCTTCGGATCGAACACATAGCGCCAGACGGTGCTGTCGCCATGCTGCAGGCGCTGCCAGCCTGCCTCACGCGGCCACCAGCCGGTACAGCGCAGCGCCGACGTCGCGCCATCGACGATCAGGGGTACATCGTCGCCACGCTTGTTGAAGACCTGCAGCGGCGCCTGCACGCCGCACAGCGCCTGTCGTTCGCCTGCCCAGCCGATCGGTTGCGGTGACCACAGCGCATCAGCGCTGCCCTGTGCACGTGCCAGCGTGGCCACCACGCCGCTCCACAGTTCGCCGTGGCGGTCGTCGCGCCCGGCCAGTACCCAGCGCCAGCTGTCGGTGATTGGCAGCAGGCCGATGCGGCCCTTGCCGACCGCGCGCCAGCCACCGATGGCGTTGCCAGCACGATCGTGCTGCAGCGCGCCGTCGCCGGGCACCTGCAGTGCCAGTACTTCCAGCGCGGGCAGGGCGGCGTTGTGCGAGCTGCGGTCGGCCTCTTCGCCGTAGCCGGTCGGCAGCATACCTGCGGCGACCGGGCCACGTCGTGCGGCGAGGACCGCGCTGTCGCCGTCGCCGGGAAGTTCGAGGGCGTGGCTGCTGCCATCGCCTTGCACCGGTAGACCAAGATCCTGCAGGCGCTGGCGAGCGCTGGCCGAAGGTGCGCCCGCACTGCGTACCAGCACGCCCAGTCCATCGCGCAGCGCCTGGCGCATGGCGGCCAGCTGGCCTGCACTCAATGCGGCCAGGCTGCGCTCGTCCAGCAGCAGCAGATCGCTGCGCGTGAGCGATGCTGCATCGATCGACACCGCGCCATCACCGACGCTGAGTCCGGCCCCGGTATCCGCCTGCACCTGCACGCGGATGCCGGCATCGGCCGCCCAACGCCGCAGGTACTTCAGCTCTGGACCCGGCGCGCTGGCGCGCACCAGCAGGCGCAGCGGTGCGGCCGGCAGGGTCTGCTGCGGCACCGGTACGCTATCCACCACATGGCCGTCGGCATCGAGCAGGCGCAGCTGGAACACGCTGCGGCCCTCGGCGCGGGCGATGCCACTCAGCTGCACGCGGCCGTCTTCGGCAACGTCCGTGCGATCGACCACGCCGTCGGCCGGGTCGAGCAGCTCTGCTTTCGCCTTGGCCGCGCCACGCGCCTGTGCCTGGACTTCAAAACGGGCACCGGGAGCGACATCGGCCGGTGGTTGCAGTGCGATCCAGCCGCGCGGCTCCGGTGTGGCCTGCCAACGTACATCCGGTGGCAGCAGCGCGTCACGGTCACGTGCGGCCAGGCCAGCACCGACCAGCGTCAGCGTGGCGGCCGGATGCTGGCGCAGCGCGGTGGCCAGGTCGGGTACGCGCTGCCCACCGGGCACATCGGCAGCTTCCGGCAACAGCAACAGCAACAGCGGGCCTTCGCTGCCCGGGAGTGCGCCGGCCTTGCCGGCATCGGTTCCGAGCACCACCAGCCCGCCTGCAGGTTGCTGGCGGGTGAGCGGCACCAGGCAGAAATACAGCAGCGCGGCGACGATGATCTGCAGTGCGATCACGATCCACCGGCGGCCAGGGTGCGCGGTGCTTCCACGCAGCTGGCGCACGCTGGCGATGACCACGATCAGGGCGAGTGCCAGCGCAATCCACAGGTTCACAGCGGAGGCGTTCATGGCTGCGCCTCCAGCGCATCGAGGTAGCGCTGGCCCATCGCATCGGCGGCACTGCGCCGCATCGCCTGCGGCAGCGGACGCTGCAGCGCCCGCCACAACTGTGCGCGCAGGCGCTGGCGACAGTCGCTGCAGTCGGGCTCGATGCGCAGCTGCTCGATGGCCGCAGCCAGATCGAGTGCATCGGGCAGGTAGGCCGCGTTGCGCTGCTGCCAGGTCGCGAGCGCGTCCAGATCCGGCGCGCCGGTGTCGTCGCCGAGACGCTGCCAGGCTTCAACGATGGCCGGGTCCGGCGGGGTGCGGGCGGCCAGCGGCAGTTCACGACTGGCCAGTCCGGCACGGTCACCGCCGAGGCGGCGGCCTTCATCGATCGGTGGCAGCTCCGGTCCGACACGGGCCAGATAGATGCGCTCGGCCTGCTGCACCTGCTTGATGAAGCCCAATGCCTTGTAGGCAAACGGCAGCGCCTGCTCCGGGCGGCCCTGGCGCAGCTCGCCTTCGGCCGACCACATCTGGTCAAGCGCCGCCTTCAGCGTGGCACGGGTCTGCGGATCGAGCAGAGTGGCCGCCTCGGCATGATCGTGGGTGTGGCCGTACTCGGAGAGCACGTCGGTGGCGCTGCCGAACACCGGCGGCGCATCGGCATTGGCCGCCTTACCACCGTGATCGTGGTCATGCGCGTCATGCGCGCCAGCCTCGGCGCCATGGTCGTGATCATGATCGTGTTCGTCGTTGTGGCTGTCTGCAGTCGGTGCATCGCTGGTGGGCAGGTCGCTGGTCGGCGGTGGCTTCGGCGCACCTTCGCTTTCCTCACCCAGGAACTGGCCGTAGCGCAGGCGCAGGATGCGCTGGTCGACACCGATCGCATCGCTGCGCTTCACGAAGTCCTCGGCGGCAAGAGTGCGGCGCTGTCGGATCAGCGCTTCGGCATCGATGATGATCTGCCGCTGGCTGCGGAAGTAGGCCGGCAGGGTCTTCTTGATGCGGCTTTCCAGCTCTGCACCGAGTGCGACTTCGGTGCTGGGCAGGCGCAGGATCACGCTGCTGCTGCGCCCGGTCTGCGGCGTGGGCGCGTGGTTGTCGCGCACTTCCAGCTGGGCGATGACATCGTTGCCGGGCTGTGCGCCCAGCGCAGCAAGATCAAGGGTATGGGCGAAACGCCGCGCGGTGGCTTCGCCGCTGCCGGCAAGCGTGACGCTGCGCTTCACGAAGGTGATGTTCTCACCGCTGCCCTGGGTGGTGGTGATCGACAGCGTTGCCTGCGCCGCGACACCGTAATCGTCGCTGGCCTCGAAGCGCAGCGCCCATTGCCGTTGCCCGGGCGTGCCCAGCACCAGGCTGGCGGCCGGTTCCAGCACGCGCACGCTGGGCGCGCGGTCGGCCACCACATCCAGCCGGTACAGGCGGGTTTCGGCCAGCGCCGGTTCGCTCACCACCCGGTACAGCACCGGCGTGCGCGCCACATCCTGTGCCTGCCACTGTCCATCGCGCTCGCTCAGCGGCAGCCGTCGACCATCGTGGAACTGCAGCCATGCCTTGGCCGGTGCGCGATCGAAGCGCAACGACCACGACAGCTGGCTGTCGGCGGCGACCTTGGCATCCAGCGTGCTCTGCGTCAGCGTGGCTTGCCCGGTGTAAGCCGGTGCGTCGATGCGCAGGCGACTGGACTGCAGTTGCAGCGGGCCTGCGGACGCCGTGCTGCCGGTCGTGGCGGAATGAACGGCTGCCGGGTCTGGGTTCGAACGCGGCCAGCCGAACGCGAGCAGGGCAACGGCCAAGCCACCGATCCAGCACAGCACCACCGCCAGGTGCGGCCAGCGCGGACGCAGTTCCGGCATCGCGCGTTCAAGCATGGCCAGCACATGCACACGCTGGCGCTGCTGCAGCGGATTGAGCGTGGTGGCGTCGGCGAACAGCAGATCGGCGCTGTCTTCGCTCGTACCGCTGCCATCGAGTTGGCGCTGCAGCCACTGGCGGTCCAGCTGGCGGGCACGTGCAGTGGCGAAGGCCGCGCAGGCGAGCAGGCTGACCGTGGCGACCACGCAGGCGATATCGAAACCGGACAGCCGCAGTGCGAGCGCCGTCGCCGCCAGCGCCCACGGCAGGCCCAGCAGCAGGGTGATGGCGGCGCGGCGACGACGCGCACGTTGCCAGGCATGCTGCAGCGTCTTCATGCGATCGCCCTGCGCCGCGCGCTGCTGGCCATCCAGCGTTCCAGTGCGAACAGCAGCACGATTGCCAGCAGAAGCCACGCCGTGGGCTCACGCACCGGCGATGCTGCTGCGGGCAGTGCAACCTGGCGCGGCGCCTGGTCCTGTGCATCGCCCACGCGTGGCGAAGGCGGCGGCTGCAGGGCCAGCAGCAGGGAACGCGGCAGCTGTGGATCGCGCAGCGCGGTGTTGCTGGCGGCATCCCAATCACCCGGTAGTGACAGCAGGCGGCCAAGGCCGACACGTTGCTGCCACAACAGCGGCACGCCTTCGGCGCTGCGTAGCAGGACCTGGGCCTCCGTGGCGGGCTTGGCGGCGATCAGCACACTGCCGCCGTCGCGCAGCCAGGCCTGCCAGTTCGGCGGCAGTGCATCGCTGCGGCTCCATACGCCGATCTCGCCACGTTCGGGCAGCGCGTTCGCTGCCAGCGGCGCGGGCGGTGCCTGCACGCCCCAGCCGCGCTGCAGTGCGTTCAACCAGAGCTGGGCAGTGGCGGATGCCTCGCCGTGCACGCGCAGCTGCGGCAGTGCAGCTGCCGTCCGCGGCGGTGTGACCGGCATCGGCTGCGTGCGCCATTGCACGTCGCGCGACAGCTGCAGGCGGGCGCCATCCAGACCGGACAGGGGGTCGGGAACGTGCACGGTCAACGTGGTGCCAGCGGGCAGCTGTGCGTCCAGTTCGCGCAGCAGGCTGGGCAGGGTTGCCGAGGATGCGGGGGGCGCCTGATCAATGGCCGGGAAGCCGGGTGCCAGCCAATGCCAGTTGCCATCCTTGGCCGTGCCACGCAGCGCCGTGGCATCCAGCCCCGGGGCGACCACCGTCCACGCACTGGGGGTCGGAGCGGGACCGGTCAGCGCGGGTCGTGCCAGCAGCAATGCCAGTGCGGTAAGCAACAGCAGGCGCACGAGCAGCAACGGCCAGTCATCGAAGCGGATGCGCTGGCGCGGCCGGATCTGTGCGCGCAGCCAGCGCAGTGCGGCGAAATCCAGCGGCGTATACGGATGGCGTCGAGCGAGGTGGATCAGCAGTGGCAGCAGCCACGCGGCCAGCGCTGCCAGCCCCAGTGGGAACAGCAGGCTCACGCGTCGCCCCCACGGCCGAACAGCGCCTGCAGCGGCTGGTCCAGCGGTTGGTCGAGCCAGCCGGCTGCGCTGGCAATCCCGCTGGCCTGCAGCCGCGACTGCAATGCGGTACGTGCGTCGGCGAAGCGTTGCAGGTAGTCGGCGCGGATCGCCGCGCCATCGCCCAGCAGTTCCTCGCCGGTCTCCGGGTCGCGGAAGCGGTGGCCGGCGTCGAATGGGAAGTCGCGTTCGTCGGCAGTCAGGATCTGCAGCAGGGCCACTTCACGGCGCGCGCTGGCCAGTTGTTCCAGCAGCACGATGCCGGCTTCATCAAAGCCATCGCCAATGACCAGCAGCATGTCGCCGGGGCGTACGCGTTCCCACAGCGGGCGTAGTCGATCCGCCGACGGCCAGCCGCCGCGCGCCTGCAGCGCATGAAGTTGAAGGTGCACGCGGTCACGTTGGCGTGCGCCGCTCGCTGCGGGCACCAGCTGCAGCCCATCGCCATTGATCGCCAGCAGGCCGAAACGGTCGCCTTGCTGCAGGGCCAGTTCGACCAGGCAGGCGGCAACGCCGCGCATGTGGTCCAAGCGCGTGCGTTCCGGCACCGCGCGGTCGGCCTGACCGGCCGAAGCGGTGGCATCGAGCAGCAGCCAGACCGTGATCGGGCTTTCGCGTTCGGATTCGCGCACGAAGAAGCGGTCCGAGCGCGCATACAGCTTCCAGTCGATCTGGCGCAGTTCGTCGCCCGGCTCGTAGGCCCGGTACTGGGCGAACTCCAGGCCGGCACCACGGCTGCGGCTGGCGTGCTGGCCAATGCCGCTCGCACCGCTGGCCAGGCGCGGCCGCAACCGCAGCAGGCGCAGGCGCGCGCGCAGTTCGGGTGGCAGGGTCAACGACGTACCAGCGTTCACGCGTGGCTCAACCCGGGAACGGCACGGCCTGCAGCAGGGCGGCGACCACGTCGTCGGCACGCTTCTGCTCGGCCTCGGCGGCGAACGACAACAGCAGGCGATGACGCATCACCGGCGCGGCCAAGGCCTGCACATCCTCACGGGTGGCGGCGAAGCGGCCCTGCAGCAATGCGCGTGCTTTCGCCGCCAGCACCAGCGATTGCCCGGCGCGTGGGCCAGCGCCCCATTTCACCCATTGGTTGATTGCCGCCGGTGCGCCTTCGCCGGGACGGCTGGCGCGCACCAGGCGGGTGATCCAGGCCAGCACATCGGGGCTGACATGCACCTGGCGCACCGCGGCCTGCAGGGCAATCACCGCTTCGGCATCCATCACCTTCGGCACCGCGTCGGTGGCACCGCCGGTGGTCTGTTCCAGGATCTGCCGCTCTTCGTCCTCGCTCGGGTAATCCACCAGCACGTGCAACAGGAAACGATCCAGCTGTGCTTCCGGCAGCGGGTAGGTGCCGGCCTGCTCGATCGGGTTCTGCGTGGCCAGCACGAAGAACGGTGCAGGCAGTGCATACGTGGTGCCTGCGTAGCTGACGGTACGCTCCTGCATCGCTTCCAGCAGCGCGGCCTGGGTCTTGGGCGGGGTACGGTTGAGTTCGTCGGCCAGCAGCAGGTTGGTGAAGATCGGGCCCTGCTGGAAGCGGAAATGGCGATGGCCGGTGCCGTGATCTTCCTCCAGCAACTCGGTACCGAGGATGTCGCTGGGCATCAGGTCGGGGGTGAACTGCACGCGCCGGAACTGCAGCTCCAGCGCCTGCCCGAGCGAGCGCACCAGCAGGGTCTTGCCCAGCCCCGGGGCGCCTTCCAGCAGGCAGTGGCCGCCGGCCAGCAGGCCGATCAGCAGCTGTTCGACCACGGTGTTCTGGCCCACCACCGCGCGTGCGAGCGCAGCGCGCAGATCGTGCAGGCGCGGCAGCAGGGAGTCGAGGTCAGCGGTGGTCATGGGCGTGCAGGTCCTATCAATTGTTCAACGCGTACATCACGATGTTGACGCCGAAGCGGGTGTTGTCTTCGGCCAGGAAGCGCTTGTTGCGCCAGTCGTAGTCCCACTCGCAGCCGTAGTCCTTGTTGCTGTAGAGCAGGCCCAGGCGGCCGTCGACCTCGATGCCTTTCAGGTAGTCGTGTACCAGGTCATCGCCCCAGCCATTGAGCTCGAAACTGGTGGCCGGTGGCCCGTCGGGGAAGCGGAAGAAGCTGCGGTACAGCGCGTGGCTGTTGGGCAGCTTCTGTAATGCCTTCGGTCCAAACAGGCGACCCATCTGCGCCTCGAACGAGGTGGCGAACAGGCCGTCGATATCATGGTTGCAGTCGTCGACGAAGACGAAGCCGCCGTTGCGCACATAGCGCACGAAGTTCTGCCGCTCGGCGGCATTGAACTCCACCAGTGTGTGCCCGGCGAGGTAGCAGAACGGCGCTTCCAGCATGCGCGGATCGGCCAGCGCCACCACGTGTTCCTGCGGATCCACGCGCAGCGAGGTGTAGTCGATCAGCGAGGTGATCAGGTTGGACGGCATGCGCGCGTCCACGTCCCAGTCGCCGGAGTCGTACTGCAGGCGGGTGAACCAGAAGTCGTAGCGCGAACTGCGCGGGCCTGCCTGCGCGAAAGCCGGCAGCGCCGCCGCCGAAGCGGCAGCGGCCAACCAGCGCAGGCAGGCCCGGCGATCCATCAGACCGCGTCGGACAGCGAGGTGAAGGTGAAATCGCGCAGCTTCATCGGTGGGATCATCATCACGTAGCTGGATTCATCGCCGGCCACGCGCACCGGCTTGCCCAGCTCTTCGATGTTGTTGAGCATGATCACCGGCGATTCGTTGAAGCGGAAGTTCTTCACCGGGTGCTTGATCTGGCCGTTCTCGATGTAGAAGGTGCCGTCGCGGGTCAGGCCGGTCAGCAGCACGGTCTGCGGATCAACCATGCGGATGTACCAGGTACGGGTGACCAGGATGCCCTTCTGGGTGCCGCGCACCAGCTCGGCGGTGCTCTTGTCGCCGCCGCTCATCAGCAGGTTGCCCGGCGAGGCCTTGGCGGTCTTGCCCTGCTTCTGGGCCCAGAAGCGCGAGTAGTCCAGGTTGGCGATCTTGCCGTTTTCGATGATGGCGATGCGCTCGCGCGGCATGCCCTCGTTGTCCCACGGCAGCACCGGTGCGTCCGGGTGCCACGGGTCGGCGAACATGGTCACGCGCGGATCGTAGACCTGCTCGCCCAGTTTGTTGCCGCCGCCCTTCTTCGACAGGAAGCTGCGGCCTTCATCGGCCGAGCGTGCGCTGAAGAAGTTCATCATGAAGCTGATCAGGCCCGCGGCTGCGGCCGGTTCCAGGATCACCGTGTACTTGCCCGGCTCCAGCGCCTTGGCTTCGGCCGACTCGGTGGCCTTGCGCATGGCGATGCGGATGTCCTGGTCGGCCTTGAAGTCCGCTGCGTCCTTCAGGTTGCGGCCGACCCAGCCCGAACCGCGGCCGTCTTCGGTACGCACGGTGCAGGTGTAGTCGAAGTTGGTGGTGCGCTGGTAGGCGAAGTTGCCGTTGCTGTTGGCGGTGGCCTGGAAGCCCTGGCCGTCTTCGAGGAAGCCGGCGGCGATCAGGCCGTGGCCACGGCACGGGGCGATCGAATCGGCGGCGACCTTGGCGCGGAAGGCCGGATCGATCGCTGCGGTGGATTCGCTGAAGGTCGGGCTGGCGCGATAGCTCTGCTTGCCGATGGCCGGCATGAACTCCGGGTTCTCCGGCGCCAGGCGCGCCAGGTCTTCGGCGCGGCGCACCACGCGTTCCAGCGCGGCATCGTCGAACTCGTTGATCGAGGCGGTGCCGACGCGCTTGCCGAAGGCGACGGTGACGGCCAGCTCGGTGTTGTCGACGATACCGCTGGTGGAGACATTGTTCAGCGCGAAACGGATGTTGCCGTTGATCGCACCGGCCAGTACGGCGGTGCACTCATCGGCCTTGGACAGGGCGATGACCTTGTCGAGGATGGCCTTGGCCTGGGCTTCGGTGAAGATACTCATGGTGTAAGGGCTCCTGACCGATCAGCCGAGGCTGCGTGCGGTGTTGATGACATTGATGCCGTTGAAGCGCGCGGTCGACGAACCGTGCGAGACCGCCGAGACCTGGCCCGGCTGGCCCTTGCCGTCGAAGAACGAACCGCCCAGGCGGTAGTCGCGCTCGTCGGCCACGGCGGTGCAGGCGTTCCAGAACTCCGGTGTGCGGATCTGGTAGGCCACGTCTTCCAGCATGCGGGTGATCTGGCCGTTCTTGATCTCGTAGAACAGCTGGCCACCGAACTGCGCGTTGTAGCGCTGCTGGTCGATCGAGAACGAGCCGTCACCGATGATGTAGATGCCGTTCTCCACGTCCTTGATCAGGTCGGGCACGCTCAGCGGCTTCTTGCCCGGCGCCATCGACACGTTGGCCATGCGCTGGAACTGCACGCTGGACCACGAGTCGGCATAGCAGCAGCCATCGGACTCGGTCTTGCCGAGGATGTGGGCCTGGTCGCGGATGGTCTGGTAGTCCACCAGCTTGCCGTTGCTGATCAGGTCCCAGCGCTTGCACTTCACGCCTTCGTCGTCGTACGCCACCGCACCGAGGCTGCCCTGCTGGGTCTTGTCGGCGAAGATGTTGACCAGCTCGCTGCCGTACTGGAAATGCTGTTCGCGCTTGTCCAGGGTGGCGAAGCTGGTACCGGCGTAGTTGGCTTCGTAACCGAGCACGCGGTCCAGTTCCAGCGGGTGGCCGATCGATTCGTGGATGGTCAGCCAGGTGTGCGACGGGTCGAGCACCAGATCGTACTTGCCCGGCTTCACCGACGGTGCCTTCAGCTTCTCCTGCGCCTGCTTGGCGGCCGCGATGGCGTCTTCCTTCATGTCGTAGGAGGAGCTGTAGTTGACCACGCCGTTGGGGCTGACCACCTTGCCGGCGGCGGCACCGTCCAGGTACTCGTAGCCCAGGCCCATCGGCGAGGACAGGCCCGAACGGGTGCGGAACTTGCCGCTGGTCTTGTCGATGGCGGTGACCGTCATCGGCGCCCAGATGCGGTGTACGTCCTGGTCGATGTAGGAGCCATCGGTGGAGGCGAAGTATTTCTGTTCGTTGACCAGGAACAGCATCGAATTGACGAAGCTGGCACCAGCGCCCATCGCCGCAGCGTTGACGTCCAGCAGCAGGCCGACCTTGTCCTTGATCGGCACTTCCATCGCATTCTTGCGGATCGGCGTGCGCCAGCTCACCTCACCGACGCCCGGCGCCTTGGCCAGCTGTACCGGTGCGGTCTGCACGCCGGCATTGGCCTTGGCGATCGCTGCGGCCTGCTGCGCGGCCTTGGCTACATCGGCCGTACCCAGCGCATTGGTGGCGGCGAAGCCCCAGGCGCCGTTGACGATCACGCGGATGCCCACACCGGTGGACTCGGTGTTCACTACGTTCTGCACCTTGTCCTCGCGGGTGATCACGAACTGCCGCAGGTAGCGGCCGATGCGCACGTCGCAGTAGGTGGCGCCGGCGCTGCGCGCAGCCTGCAGCGCGGCGTCGGCCAGGCGATTCTTCAACGCCGGGTCGAGGCTGGACTGCAGCTGTTCGGCGGCGATCACCTTGCCGAAGAAGGAGGGCACGATCAGCCCGCCCGCGGTAAGCCCGGTCAGGGCCAGGAAGTCACGTCTTTGCAAGGCTGCTCTCCATGTCGAACGATGGGTGGCTCAAGCGCCGAGACTGCGCGCGGTGTTGATGATGTTGATGCCGTTGAAGCGGGTGGTGGACGAACCGTGCGAGACCGCCGAGACCTGGCCGGGCTGGCCCTTGCCGTCGAAGAACGAACCGCCGAGGCGGAAATCGCGCTCGTCGCAGATCGCGGCGCAGGCATTCCAGAATTCCGGCGTACGGATCTGGTAGGCCGCATCCTCGACCATGCCGGTGATCTTTCCGTCCTTGATCTGGTAGTACAGCTGGCCGCCGAACTGCGCGTTGTAGCGCTGCTGATCGATCGAGTACGAACCGCGGCCGTGGATGTAGATGCCGTTCTCCACGTCCTTGATCATGTCCTCGACGCTGAGCGGCTTCCTGCCCGGCGCCAGCGAGACGTTGGCCATGCGCTGGAACTGCACGCTGGACCAGGAGTCGGCATAGCTGCAGCCGTGCGAGGCATTGCGGCCGAGGATATGGGCCTCATCGCGCGTGGCCTGGTAGTCGACCAGGATGCCGTCGCGCACCAGATCCCAGCGCTGGGTCTTCACGCCTTCGTCGTCGTAGCCGACCGCGCCAAGGCTGCCCGGCTGGGTCTTGTCGGCGAAGAAGGAGACGATGTCACTGCCCCAGCGGAAGCCTGCATCGCGCTTGTCCAGCGTGGCGAAGCTGGTGCCGGCGTAGTTGGCTTCGTAGCCGAGCACGCGGTCAAGCTCCAGCGGGTGGCCGACGTTCTCGTGGATGGTCAGGAACAGGTTGGATGGGTCCAGCACCAGGTCGTACTTGCCGGGCTTCACCGACGGCGCCTTCAGTTTCTCGCGTGCGTGGCGGGCGGCTGCAATGGCGTCCTCGACCGGGTCGTAGGAATCGCGATAGGCGGTGATGCCACCGGGCAGCTGCACCTTGCCGCGCGCGTCGCCATCGAGGAACTCGTAGCCCATGCCCATCGGCGAGGACAGCCCGGCACGGGTGCGGAACTTGCCGCTGGCCTTGTCGATGGCGGTGGCGGTGAACGGCAGCCAGATGCGGTGGATGTCCTGGTCGATGAACGAGCCATCGCTGGAAGCGAAGTACTTCTGTTCGTTGACCAGGAACAACGTGGAATTGATGTAGTCGGCGCCCGCATTCAGCGCGGCGGCGTTGAGCGCCAGCAGCAGCTCGACCTTGTCCTGGATCGGTACTTCCATGGCATTACGGCGGATCGGCGTCTGCCAGCGCACGTCACCCACCGACGGCGTTGGTGCCAGTTGCACCGGCCGGGTCTGGATGCTGGCATTGGCACGGGCGATGGCCGTGGCCTGCTCGACCGCAGCGCGTACGGCGGCCTCGGTCTGCTGATGGGTAGCGGCAAAGCCCCAGGCACCGTTGACGATCACCCGCACGCCCACGCCGGACGATTCGCGGTTGGTCACGTTGCCGACTTGGTGCTCGCGGGTGATGACCGACTGGTTGAGGTAGCGGCCGATGCGGACGTCGCAATAGCTGGCCTTGGCCGTGCGCGCGGCTGCGAGGGCGACCTCGGCCAGGCGCCTGCGCAGCGCGGTGTCGACCGGGGCGAGCAGCTGCTCGGCGGCAATGGCACGGGAATGCGGCAGCAGCAGGCCCGCCAGGCCCAGACCGGAAAAAGCCAGGAACTCACGTCGTTGCACAGCGTTTCTCTCTCTCGCTTGCGTGCAGCCGGCAACAGGCCGAGCCGATCACGTCAACTCCTCGACTTTCGCCAGCGCGGCGCCTCCGGGCAAGTGACTGCAGTCATGGTTGGGGAGGGTTTCGGCAGGGCTTGCAGCCCTGCACCCGCAGAGGCTTCAAGCCAAGGCAACGTCAAGGTCAACGTCAAAAGCTGGCCATCCGTGGGTTGGCGGGGTGGGTCCGGTTGCGGGGGACGCCGTAAATCCGTCCATGGAGGCTCGGTCGCGCCATCCATGGCGCTCACGCCCCCGCAACCGGACCCCCCCCGCCTTCGACGGTTTCCTGCGAGCTGTTGGAACCTGCTGCTGTTGGTGGGTGCCGACCGTTGGTCGGCACGCGGTCGGATCACGTCTTAAAAATTGATATCTGACAGATGTGTCGACCAACGGTCGACACCTACCAACAGCACACGAAATCTGTCAGAGGCGGGGCGGTGTGGGTGGGCAGGACCGTTGGCGCCATGGATGGCGCCATCGAGCCCCCATGGATGGGTTTACGGCGTGTCCTGACCACCCACACCGCCCCGCCATCCCACGGAATGCCCGCTTCTGACGTTGACGTTGTCCTGGCCTGAAGCAGGTGCAGGGCTGCAAGCCCTGCCGAGCAACACCCCCTCGTGCACAATGGGGCCGACCCCGCCTGGACCCCGTCCTGATGTCGAGCAAGCCGTATTCAGAAGCCTGCGAGCGCAACCGCGAACCCATCGCCACTGCACTCGACCCGTGGATGGGCGACCGTCATCGGGTGCTGGAGATCGGCAGTGGCACCGGCCAGCACGCGGCCTTCTTCGCCGAACGCTGGCCGTGGCTGCGCTGGCAGCCCAGCGATCATCCGGACCATCTGCCCGGCATCGAGGCCTGGCGTGCGGAGGCCGCGCTGCTCAATCTGCTGCCGCCGGTGGCGCTGCAGGTGGAACTGCCCCCGGCGCCGGGCCTGTCGTTGCCCGAGGGCAGCACGTTCGATGCCGCATTCAGCGCCAACACGTTGCACATCATGAGCTGGGAGCACGTGCAGGCGCTGTTCGCCGCGCTGCCATCGGTGATGCGCCACGGCGCGCTGCTGGCGGTGTACGGCCCGTTCAACTACGGCGGCCGCTACACCAGCGACAGCAACGCGCAGTTCGATGCGTGGCTGAGGACGCGCGATCCTCGTAGCGGCATCCGCGATAGCGAAGCGGTGCAGGCGCTGGCGGCCGACAATGGCTTCACCCGCCTGGGTGACGTGGCGATGCCGGCCAACAACCGCCTGCTGCTGTGGCGGCTGGGGTGATTCGCCGGTAGCGCCGGCCGCTGGCCGGCAACCGATTGCCAGGAGGGATGCCGGCCAGCGGCCGGCATTACCTTCAAGCCACCTGCACGATATGCAGCGCCTTCGGATTGCGCCACTGCGCCAGCAGGGTGGCTTCGCGCGCCTTGGCCTGCTCGAAATGCGCTTCCTTGACGTGGCCGAAGCCGCGGATGTGCTCGGGAACGCTTGCGATTTCCACCGCAAGTGCCAGGCGGTCGTCATCCAGGCCGTCCAGCAGCACCTGCACGGTGGCTTCGTAGTCGCTGATCAGCTGGCGCTCCATGCGGCGTTCCCCGGTGCGGCCGAACACGTCGAAGCGGCCGCCACGCAGGAACTTCAGCTTGGCCAGCAGCCCGAAGGCCTTGAACATCCAAGGGCCATATTCCTTCTTCAGCAACCGGCCCTGCTCGTCCTTCTTGGCGAACAGCGGCGGTGCCAGGTGGAAGCGCAGCTGGTAATCGCCCTCGAACTGCTGCTGCAGGCGGCGCTGGAAGTCACCGCTGGTGTACAGGCGGGCCACTTCGTACTCGTCCTTGTAGGCCATCAGCTTGAACAGGTAGCGGGCCACGGTCTCGGTCAGTGCAGTGGAACCGCCGATGCGGTCGGCTTCGGCGGCGCGCACGCGCTCGACCAGGCTGCGATAGCGGTTGGCGTAGGCGTCGTCCTGGTACTCGACCAGGAAGGCCGCGCGGCGCTCGATCATTTCGTCCAGCGAGCGCGACAGGCGGGCGTCGTCCAGCGGCAGGAACGCCACGTCGCCACCGTGCGAGGGCAGGCCACGCAGTTCGCGCTCGTCGCCGGTATTGCGCGGTGCGGCGGTGGCACCCCATTCGTTGCCTTCCCACTCACCCGGCGGCAGCGGATGCAGCGGCCCCGGGGTGGTTTCGGTATCGGTGTGGCGGTTGCGCACCAGGCCAGCAGCCTGCTGCACGGCCTGCGGATCGACCACGGCCAGCCGGCCCCAGGCGAAGGCCTGCTGGTTCATCGCCACGGCCGCGCCGTTGAGTTCGATGGCGCGCATCAGCGACTCGAACGACAGCGGCACCAGGCCCTGCTGCCACGCATAGCCGAGGATGAACAGGTTGGCGGCGATCGCATCGCCCAGCAGCGCGGTGGCCAGCTGAGTGGCATCCAGCAGCAGCGGTTCCTCGCCACCCAGCGCCACGCGCACACCGGCCACGATGTCGGCGGCGGGGAACTGCATGTCCGGGCGGGTGGTGAAGGTGCCGGGCATCGCTTCGTAGGTATTGAGCACCACCTGCGAACGGCCGGCGCGCACCTTCGACAGCGCCCAGTAATCGTTCACCACCACCATGTCACAGCCCACCACCAGGTCGGCTTCGCCGGCGGCGATGCGCACGGCGTGGATGTCTTCGGGACGACGGGCGATGCGGATGTGGGTGGTCACCGCGCCGCCCTTCTGTGCCAGGCCGGTCTGGTCGAGCACGGTCGCACCCTTGCCTTCCAGGTGGCCGGCCATGCCCAACAGCGCGCCGATGGTCACCACGCCGGTACCGCCGACGCCGGTGATCAGGATGTTCCAGGGTTGTTCCAGTGTGCCGCGGATGGTCGGTGCCGGCAGGTTGTCCAGCAGGGTGGAGGCATCGCGCTTGCTGCCCTTGCGCGGCTGGCCACCGTGCACGGTGACGAAGCTCGGGCAGAAACCATTCACGCAGGAATAGTCCTTGTTGCAGTTGGACTGATCGATTTCGCGCTTGCGCCCGAACTCGGTTTCCTTCGGCAGCACCGACACGCAGAAGCTCTTCTTGCCGCAGTCACCGCAGCCTTCGCAGACCAGCGAATTGATCAGCACACGCTTCTGCGTATCTTCCAGCTTGCCGCGCTTGCGGCGACGGCGCTTTTCGGTGGCACAGGTCTGTTCGTAGATCAGGATCGAAACGCCCTTCACTTCGCGCAGGCGTTTCTGCACCGCATCCAGTTCGCTGCGATCATGGAACTCGACGTCGCTGGGGAAGTGCTCGCGCTGGCCGGTCCACTTGCCGATGTTGTCCGACAGCACCACGATGGTGTGGATGCCCTCGGCACGCATCTGCTTTGCGATGTCCGGCACGCTCAGCGGGCCGTCCACCGGCTGCCCGCCGGTCATCGCCACCGCATCGTTGTAGAGGATCTTGTAGGTGATGTTGACGCCGGCCGCGACCGCCTGGCGGATCGCCAGCGAGCCGCTGTGGAAATAGGTGCCGTCGCCCAGGTTCTGGAACACGTGCGGCGTATCGGTGAACGGCGCCTGCCCGGCCCAGGTCACACCTTCGCCGCCCATGTGGGTGAAGGTCTCGGTGCTGCGGTCCATCCAGGTCACCATGTAATGGCAACCGATGCCGGCCAGCGCCCGCGAGCCTTCCGGCACCTGGGTGGAGGTGTTGTGCGGGCAGCCCGAGCAGTAGTGCGGTACGCGTGGGAAGCTGGCGCGAGGCAGCGCAAGCTCGGCTTCCTTTTCCTGCATCCACTGCAGGCGCTGCTCGATCGACTCGTTGTTGAAGAACTTCTGGATGCGGCGGCCGATCACGCCGGCGATGGTGGCCGGCGTCAGCTCACCGGTGGACGGCAGGATCCACTCACCGCTCTCGTCGTACTTGCCGACAATGGACGGGCGCTGGCCCCAGCTGGCCGGCCAGTTGAAGAACTGCTCCTTCATCTGGCGCTCGATGAAGGCACGCTTCTCCTCCACCACGATGATGTCTTCCAGGCCCTGCGCGAAGCGCGCGATGCCCTCCGGCTCCAGCGGCCAGGTCATGCCGACCTTGTACACGCGGATGCCGATGTCGGCGCAGGCGGCTTCATCCAGGCCCAGGTACTCCAGCGCCTGCAGCACGTCCAGGTAGCTCTTGCCGGTGGTGACGATGCCCAGCCGCGCGCGCGGCGCGTCCATCACCACCTTGTCGATGCCATTGGCGCGGGCGAAGGCCTGCGCGGCCTTCACCGCATAACGGTGCAGGCGCATTTCCTGGTCCAGCGGCGGGTCCGGCCAGCGGATGTTGAGGCCAGCCGACGGCATCTCGAAATCTTCCGGCAGCACGATGCGGCGCGCCGTCGGATCGACGTCCACCGAGGCCGACGATTCCACCGTCTCGGCGATTGTCTTGAAGCCGACCCAGCGCCCGGTATAGCGGCTCATTGCCCAGCCGAGCAGGCCCATGTCGAGGATGTCCTGCACGCCGGCCGGGTTCAGCACCGGCATCATCGCGCTGACGAACTCGTCTTCGCTGCCGTGCGGCAGGGTCGAGCTGCGGCAGGCATGGTCGTCGGCCGCCAGCGCCAGTACACCACCATAACGCGAGGTACCGGCTGCATTGGCGTGCTTGAACACGTCGCCGCAACGGTCCACACCCGGGCCCTTGCCGTACCACATGCCGAACACGCCCTGCACGTTGGCACCGGGGAACAGGTTGGTCTGCTGCGTGCCCCACACCATGGTCGCACCGAGATCCTCGTTGAGGCCGGGGGTGAACTTCACCTTGGCTGCGTCCAGATGCTTGCGCGCGCGCCACAGTTCCAGGTCGAAACCACCCAGTGGGCTGCCGCGGTAGCCGCTGACGAAACCGGCGCTGTCGATGCCTTCGGCGGCATCGCGCAGGCGCTGCATCAACGGCAGCCGTACCAGCGCCTGCACGCCACTCAGGTAGATCCGCCCCTCGTTGCGTGTGTACTTGTGGTCGAGCGTGTAATCACGGTCGAGCAGGTCGGCGGAAGAGGGCGAAGTGAGTTGCGCGGTACTGGTCATGGCTGGCCCGGTGAGGATCGGCTGGCACCGGCCGCGTGCAGGCACGCGGCGGGAAAGGCGCGAATTGTAGCAGCGGGGCCGCGAGGCCCCGGCACTCGCGCCAGTGGCGGCGCCGGGGTTAGGATCGGGGGGGAGAGAGGGAGGCTGCGCTTGCGGCCTGGGGAGAAGGGATGTCAGTTTCAGGAAAGATCCTGGCCAGCGTGCTGCTGGCTTCGGGAGCGGCCACTGCGTGGGCCGCGCCGGCCCTGCCGGCACCACAGGAGTTCTACTTCGACAGCGACCTGGCCGCCACGCCGATGGTGGCGATACAGGGCGAGGGCGATGAGCTGGTCACCCAGCTGGTCAAGCTGCGTGAACGCGGCCGGCGCGCGGTTGAGGCGACGGTGCAGCTGGCGTCAGTGGCTGGCGCCCAGGGCCGCGGCGAGCTGGCCGAGCAGCTGTATGGCGAAGCCTTGAAGGAGGCATCGGCACAGAGCAGCAGTGGCCGCAGCGTGCGCTGGAACTACGGATGGGATCTGTTGCGCCAGGGCAGGGTGGAGGCGGCGCTGGAACAGTGGCTTTCATCGGCCGGCAACGCCCGTACCAAGCCCAGCTGGGTGCCACCGACCTACGCGCTGGCGCTGTGGCGGCTGGGGCAGAAGCAGGAGGCAGTGCAGTGGTACGCCGCTGCGGTGCGTACCGAGCCGTCGCAGTGGAATACCACGGCCAACTATGGGCAGCTGCTGCCGCAGTGGCGTGAGGATGAGCGCGCGACGCTGGCTGAGGTGCAGCAGGCCTGGGCGGCCGCACCACCTGTCTGGCCCTGAGGGAAGGGGTTCGGCCGGGTTGCACCCGGCACCCGCAGAGGCAAGGGCTGAAGCAACAGCAACAGCAACAGCCGAAGCAACAGCGGGCTTCCTGCGGGATGGCGGGGCACTGTGGGTTTGCGGGGCCGCCGTAAACCCGTCCATGGGGGCTTGGTCGCCGCATCCATGCGGAT